>Ga0315909_10004545_pt1 | contig 16297 bp, 19 predicted proteins | sample LakEriMetagenome_11_FD_203527 | JGI IMG/M metagenome (GOLD analysis project Ga0315909, IMG submission 203527) | Freshwater fungal communities from buoy surface, Lake Erie, Ohio, United States - Buoy 2 MA125 | ecosystem: Environmental > Aquatic > Freshwater > Lake | place: USA: Lake Erie, Ohio...
CGGGCGACCCTCAAAAGGTCAAGGCCCTGAACAAAGTCAAGCTGTTCGAGATCACTGATCCCGTCAACAAGGCGATGCTCAAGAACGCCATGAAGAATTATCTTGAGGCTCTCGAACGCACCGGTCGATCTATCGACCCACAAGGTCAAGTCATGGTTGCCTTCATGGTCATGGCCCGAGCGGCCGAGCTTGCAACCGTAGACACATGGGTCGCCGACGCTATCGAGGCCCACAAGAAAGGCTATGCGCCTGTCATTGCTATTCGTTTCACAGAGACTCTCAAAGAACTCGTGATGAAGCTCTGTGATAGCGAATACTTCAAGGCCAACAAGCTAACGAAGGAAAAGATCTCCTTGATCTGGGGCGGCAACAGAGAGATCAAGCCTGAAGATCTATTGCCTGAGACAAAAGCCGCAGAGATCGCGGCCAAGATGGGCATGTGGATTCTCGACAATCCCGACGAGGCACGCAAGCCTAAGGCCGAAGACATCGGCATCACGAAGGAAGAGTTTCGTGCATTCCACAAAGGAATCAAGTACACCTCAGAGAGAATCTTCCGTGAGATGACAAAGGATGCATTCGCTCAAAGGAATGAACGCCTTAGAGAGATGAAACTACACAATCAGAATCAAGCAGAGCGGCATGAGAACGTGCAAGACTTTCTCAACGGAGCGACTGAGTTCTGTATCTATACTCTCTCCTCCGGCGGCACAGGCATCTCTCTCGATCATCGCTATACTCACACTCGACCGCGCAGTGTGATGAGCACGATGACTTATTGGGCTGAGGAATTTGCACAAGCTCTTGGTCGTTGTGTCCGCATTACCACACTAACAGATACCCTTCAAGAAATCTATGTCCCTGAGGGCACAATCCTCAGTGATCATATGGCGCCCAAGCTGGCGAGAAAGCTCAAGTCAGTCGACGCTATTGGCTCCTCTAACGTAGACCTCGCCGGGGAGCTAGAGAAAGCCTTGCGTGATCGAGCAGTAGCAGTCAAGCTAACCGACGAAGACCTCGCCGCTGCCGAGTCAACGGGCGTGATCGAGACCGACGAAGATGATGATGATGAGGAAGAGACTGAACTTCAAGCAGCCTAACTACAATATGAAAGAAAGAAAATCAACACACATCACACGCAAGAACTACTATCTCACACCGGCCGAGAGGCTAAGGATTCGTGAGTATATCATCGCTAATCCCACACTCACGCAAGAACAAGTCGGCGACCACTTCGGCTTCTCGCGGGGCACAATCTCAAACATCAACCGCGAGCCACGTCATAAGGAATACTATGAGAAGAAGATCAATGAGCTAATGAATCTAGTGAATATTCAAAGCAACACGATCTTTCAGCTGCAATGTAAGCTACATAAATACGAAAACAAATGAGCACCTATCACCAGCGCGGCGATAGCTATAAGCCTAAACATAAGACAGGCTCAGTCGACGAAGAATATCTAACCAAAGAAGAGATGGCCGCTGCGCGCAAGGCTATCATGTCTTATAAGCTTAAAGATCCCGGTCCGAGTTTGTATAGTAAAAGAAAATCTAAAAAGAAATCAATCCAACAATGAACATCCACGCAAACGTCCTCAACACCGCAGCCGCAGATAGCTTTCTCGATAACATCCGAAAGGATGTCCTCAAGATCACAGGCGATTCTCTCAAAGAGAACAGTATCCACAACGTCGCTTCATCCTACGCGACGCAAGACCCAGCGACGAAGCGAATGCTCACAGCCGCAATAACCTACGCCGAAGAAAGTCTTCAACGCTACAACGTCCTGATCGAAGGGCCAAGTGGCACAGGCAAGGAGTTGATCGCACGCATTCTTGCCCACAAACGAAAGCCTCTAAAGGCTATGAACATGGCCGGTCTCACGGATACCCTATTCCAAAGCGAACTCTTTGGCTACATGCCCGGCGCCTTCACCGGCGCTAAATCACGGGGCGATGTGGGATTCCTTCGGGCAGTCGGCAAGGGCACTGCTTTCCTCGATGAGATAGGCGAGTTGCCTTTGTCGCATCAAGCAAAGCTCCTTCGTGTCTTACAAGATAAGACAGTCTTGCCCGTCGGCGCTGTCGATCCTGTGCCTATTCAATGTCGCTTTGTTTTTGCCACTAATCGCGATCTTTTGAAGATGGTAAAGGAAGGAACCTTTCGAGAGGATCTATACTTCCGTATCAATGAACTCGGTCTGAAGACATTCAGCCTACAACAAAGAGGCTTGCAGGAAATCCGCTGCGTCGCATCAGCTATCATAGAAGAAGAAAACTGGACACCGCTCGGCGAGAGAGAACACTTCGGCGACGAGACATTCTCCTTTGGAAATGTGAGGGCGCTGAGAAACCTCTTGCTAAAGAGAGAGCTTGGCGAACTAGAACTACCTGAATATGAACAGCAAGATTAAAAGACCAACATCTAAAGTGTTCGTTGTGAGTGATGACACACATAAGAAACTGAAAGCATACGCTATGAAGATGGGATACAAACTACAGTACATTGCTGATGAAGCGGTGGCGGAATACCTAGCGAGAAAGGAATCGAAATGACAATAGCACAAACAATCGAAACCATCCGCGTTATGGATGCATCTATCAATGGGATGGAAGTGGAATCCAAACTGATTGGCACTTATGATTGGGTACTCGATAAAAACCCAAGTTGGAACTGGCTCAACTACGACTACCGTATCAAACCCGCCGCAACGCTCCGCCCATGGACAGCGGATGAGGTGCCGCTGGGGGCGTGGATGAGATTCAAGCGCAACCCGCAGGACCGAGTTCTCCTTGGCTGGGTGTCTGTCCAAGCTGACAGAGACTTGTGGCTGGATGAGCGAGAGTACAGCACCGACGGCGGTAAAACGTGGCTCCCGTGTGGAGTCGTGGAGGAGGCCAAGCCGTGAGCGACACACCAAGGACGGATGTGAAGCGTGGTTTTCATGATTTGGACACCGCCGTTGATGCTGAGTTTTCTGAACAACTCGAACGCGAACTGAACGTCGCGAACGACCGCATCAAGCGGCTGGATGATATAATTAAACACCAAGAAAAAGTAATCAAGCGTCTCGAAGATGTCGAGTATAGATTGATGCAAGAAAGAATAACTGACTAACATGAACATATTCAACCCAACAAATCCACCCCAACACAACCCAACAGAGCTTCTCAAACAAGCTGAGAATCTCCTCAACAAAACCGAGCGCAAGCAAGGCTGGCCTTACTACGACATCAAGCATGCGCTTCAGTTCGCACAGATGGTGATCAAGCTCAGCAAAATCCCCAGCAAGAAAGCCACGATCAACACCCTCACACTACGTCAACAACCTCAGACCGTGCGCGCTCGCCTATCTCAAGGCAAAGCATTCATCGTAGACAAAGGGATCGACGTGCTCAAAGGTCAGATCGACCCTGACGACATGCCGCTCGTCGATGAGCTTGCTGAAAAGGTGCAGATCTCTGTGCGCAAAGTCAACCTCATCATCGAGCTTGTTGAGCCTGTGGATAATATCCTCGATGCAATGACTCCTCTGCTCGGCGGCACCGACGAAGATCCTTTCGTCTTCAACGAAGACATCTTCCGCGAACAACTCCTTGAATTCATCAACACCGGCGAGATCGGATCGCAAGCAAGCTGGCAAAACTATACAAGCAGTGCAGAGAAATACGCCCGACAGCTTGCCCTTCAAGACAACACACTCATCATCGAGACCACTCCGAACGAGCTTATCATTATGAAGATGAGTGAGGAGATGTTGAAGGGTCTGGAGTGATGAATGAAGAATCAGATAAAGTCCCAAAGAAACTGAATAAAATTATTCGAATCATCGCAGTTATCGGTGCTATATTTATTGTACTTAATCCAGAGTTTCTTGCGTTTGGTATTATAGCAGACGCAGCATTCTTTGATATGCTTGTGCTCCTACTTGGATTACAGCTTCATGGATTCTTTGGTTCTATTTTAGCGCACATCAAACTTACCATAACTACATTATGGATTTATCTTAAGCCCAAATAAAATGCAAATCTTCCTCCCATATCCCGACATCGAACAGTCCGCCCGCGTGCTCGACACCCAGCGCCTGATGAAGCAGCGCGTCGAGTCTTATCAAATCCTCAACACAATCCAAGGTAAGTCTCAAGGTTGGCGCAGTCACCCAGCCGTCAAGATGGTTAAAGATTACCCAGCATGGTTGTGTCTTTACTCTATCAAGATCTGCCAAGAAGCCCGGCGGCGGGGCTACGTTGACAATCTCTTGCCCCATTTCGAACGAGAGCTTCTCGCCTATCCTTATATCATACAACCACATTGGCTCGGCTCTTATCTACACAAGACGCATCAGAGTAATCTGATAAGAAAGAAACCAGACTATTACTCCATCAAGTTCCCCAATATCCCAGACAACCTACCATACTTCTGGCCTCTATGAATCTATTCAACTGGTATCGCAACTGGCGCATACAACGCATCGAAAGAAAGATCGCATACCTCGAAAAGTTTTGCGATTCTTTCCATGATGCCGAAGGGAAAGTTCCCTATATTGTATCAACCACTCACAGCCTACCCGAAAAACGCGCCAAGGTTGCTGAGCTTCGTAAGAAGATCTATCATCTCCAAGAGTTCTGACTTATGAAAATCCTTATGATAGGTCTATCAATACTCGCCACAGAAACCACACTAGTCGCCCTTCAACAAGACTTCGACGCAAAGCTCAGAGCGATCAGTCAAATCGAATCTAACGACAACGATAAAGCGAAAGGCCGCCACGGTGAACTCTCCCGATACCAACTCAAGCGTGCAGTCTGGAAGCAACACTTCCCTTCTGAAAAAGATCAAAGACATATTCCTTCGGCCGCAAGGCGCTGTGCTAAAGCGCATCTATGCTGGCTTGAACTCAGACTCTGCGTTGCCCAGCGCGTTAATAACCCACAGCCAAGGGATGTTTACGCCGCATGGAATATCGGCCTTGAAGCTTTCTCGCGACGAGATTACAACTTTGATAGACTCCCCGATTCTATCAAACAACGAGCGGACCGCTTTACAAACCTATATACAGAATTCAGAAACAGCCAATGATATGAACACCACGACAGACAAAGGAGTAACATACGCATCAGCCAGAGAAGAAGTCAATCCTCCAAAGGAGCATTACTTCTACTGCTACAAATACAGCATGCATGGTTCATGGTTCTCGACCATGCTCTATGACACGCCAGAGAAAGCCGCCGAGAGCATGACAGATAAGGCAATCATCCGTACGAAACTCTGTTGTGTTGTTCTATAGTTATGAGTAACTCCAATCTCAACGAACTCGATCTTCTTCTCGGCCTACCAAAGCCCGTCGAAGAGATGACAGACAAAGAACTCGAACGCTTTCTTATCAAGCACTTCCCTCACACGAGACCAACTGGCACCGATCTCGCATCGCTCCTTAACGATCCCCTACTTAAAGGCATAGACGTTCAAGCTATCATCAATCAAACTCAAAACTTTAAGTTTAAGAAGTGAAAGCTCTGAAGAAAAAACGCAAAGGACATCCCGGCAAGCCAGTGATCTGTCTTGAGACAGGTAAAGAATATCCTTCAGCCACAGCGGCGGCCAGAGAACTCAAAGTAAATCTTGCCGCCGTGTCTCAGCAAATCTATCGCGGCCAAAAGTGCCGGGGCTTTACTTTCAAATATAAAAAATAATCTTTAGCTACCCAGCACGTGCAAGCTGTTCTTGCATAGGAGTTAAACGGTTCTCCTAGGACGGCGTGCTGGGTAGCTTTTCTTTTCTTTTCTTTTCCCTTAATAAACAATATGAATCTAACCTATAAAGACCTCCCTCATGAAGGCATTCCCGCAGTCATCCCCATTAACGCCAGCGGCCTAAAGATCTCAGCCTGTCCGCGCCGCTGGTTTCTCACAGTCTTCCTCGGCCTCAAGCCTAAAGAAGACATCACTGCGCTGACCGTCGGCAAGATCATTCACAAGTTCGCAGAGAACATTGCCTTCGACCGGAGCGGAGAGAAGTGGCAAGAGGCTTGTCTCGATGCATTCAAAGCGGCAAAGGATAAGAACCTGCCGAACAAGGATCAAGATCAGATCAAGAAAGCTCTCACCGTTGCGCCCTTGCAGCAACTCCCAACGCCGCTGAAGTTCGGAGACAATCGCGGCGCTGAGTTCCACTTCAACTTCCCCATCGTAGAGCATCCTGCGTTTGCCTATGTCGGCACAGTCGATCTTCTCTCTATAACCCCGGCCGGAATCCTTCAGATCACCGACTATAAAACCACGCGCAAGTATGCATTCAAAGATGCGGTCGCGGGATATGAAGGCGACACTCAGTTCTCTTTCTACTACTACATCTTCCAGCGCTTCGCATATGAGATATTTCGTGATGAAATAAACTACGCCAACGCTGCATGGTATCGTCGCATGGTGATTCGTACTTTGGTCGTGCAGATCTCTTTGCCTTCCCCCGCGTGGCGCACCGGCCCTGATTGGAGCTTCTCAGCCGAGCAACTAGAAGAGTTCGGCAAAGAACTTAAAGAACGCATTGAGCTTTTCTCAAAGCATATTAATCAAGCTATGGCCCACGACAAGCTTCCTCCGCCTAGCGGCAAGCTCACCAACTCGTGCCCAAGCTGCCCATTCAAACGCCTATGCTTCGCCGATAACTCCACGCAAGTCGAACTCTTCCTCTCTGAGTGTGACATCGTGAAGTATGAACCCCTTTCTTGGTAATGTAGCCAAGCTTAAATAAAATGGAAACAACAACATCCCCACAACCAACAAAACCACAGTGGCCCAAGACTCTGATCGCTCTCGTCGGTCCGAGCGGCGCAGGTAAGTCTACATCATTCCGCAATGTAGATCCCACCAGAACGATCATCCTCGACGCAGAGCGAAAGGGTATGCCTTTTCGCGTGCGTGATGAGAAGCTCGTCGTCCCTATCGATAGCTATGATAAGCTGACGCTTGAACTAAATAAGATCAAGAAAGACACCACGAAAGACTTAGTCGTCATTGACTCAATCACCGCCGCCATCGACCAACTGCAGGTCAAGTGCGAGCAGATCTACAAGGGCTTTGATATCTGGAAGAACTACAATGACGGTATCCAGACTCTCTGCACAAATCTCAAAAGCCTAGACAAGACCGTCATCATTACGGGGTTAGAGGAAATTGTCCCCATTCAAGGTCTCGACGGGAGTATGACCACTCGCCGCCGCCTATACGTGCAAGGTAAAGAGTGGGCAAACAAAGGCATCGAGTCTGAGTGTCTCGCTGTGTGGTCTGTCTATGCAAAGAAAGAAAAAGGCAGCGACACCATTCAATACTTCTTCGCCACGCAGACCGATGGCGTCACGACCGCGAAGACTCCTATCTTCTGGGGCTTGCCTAATCCCATGGAGAATTGTGTTGTCAAGGCATTAAACAAAATTGCAGTTGAACTTGCTAAATCCTAAACCATAATATTATGAACGAAAATATTCCAGCCAACGATAAACAATATCCTGAACACGAAGCCGAGATCCGTTTGACACTTAAAGTCAAGCAACATTCTGACGGCAGCGTTAGCGGATATGTCTATAACTTCGAAGTCAATAACTACGACGGTCTTATTCCTAACGTAACCTCAATGTTGCGAGAGTATGACTTTCAGTATTCTTCGGATAAGATGCTTGAAGTAACGATTGATAGTATCCTAAAAAACAGAGCCTAACAAATTGGCCCACAGAAAGCTCCTCCCCATTTGTCGGTGTCGGTGATTAAAAAATAAAACAAAACATAAAATGAAAAAAGGTACTGAAGTCAAGCTCGGATTCATCCCCGCCAACGTGTATAAGGTTCTCGTCCACAAGACCGAGGCCCGTCAGAGCGGTAAGGGTTTCAAGATGGTTGTCTGTGAGTGCGAGATCATCGCGCCTGAGACCGCTGTCGCCGCCGGTACGACCTACAAAACCCTCGGTGCAAAGGGCAACATGTACATCATGCTGGAGAACAAGAACGGCGTTGACTCCGCTCTCGAACTTCTCGCCACTGCGCTCCAAACCGTCGGCCTGTATGATGGCCTGCCCGAAGATTACAACGAGATCGACGTGGCCGACGCGCTCAAGACCCTCGAAGGTCAAGCCTTCAACATGCTCGTTCAGTCGCAGCCTGAGTACGTCAGCGATGACCCGTCGAACTCTCGCGACCTGAAGTTCGCCAAGCGCGACGAGAACGGCGAGGCTATCATCAAGCGCTACAACACCCAGTTTGACTTCTCTCAAGTCAAGGGCGTGGCGTCTCCCATTGCAGCCTTTTAAGTCTCTTGATGGAGTGGTTGCCATCATAGAGACATGCGCCTCTTAGTAAGTAATGCGAACTTGCTAAGAGGTTTTTCCTCAAGACATACATCCCACTCGCACCGCTGGCAGACCGGAAATAGTCTGCCTTTTCTTTTCTCTATAAATAACCCTCAACATGATAGCCCTCGTTCTCCATGGACCATCGCGATTTGATAAAGAAAACAACGGCATCCTTCTCGGACCCGCCGGAGATTTTGTTCGTTCTGTGTTGGCTAATCATAATCTTGACCTGGATAATTCATCTGATATTTTTATAACCTTTGCCGACGACTTCTTTCGTGGGTCTAATCCAAAGCCAAGCGGCATAACAAAGATCATCTTCGCCGGAGCTAAGGCGCTAGAGTTTCTCCCCGCCGCCAAAGACAAAAGCCTCGATGCCTTTCGTGGCGTAGTTTACACCTCACCAAACAAAACCCAATACATCGTAACCTATTGGCCACAGGATTGTGTAGACGCTTGGGGCATGGAAGATGCGCTCGAAGGCGAAGGCGATGGCGACGATATCCTAGATAAGGATGATGGCAAGAGTACCTCGCCCACGAAGCGATCTAACTATAGCTTTTGGTTCGCACAAGACATAAAGAAACTCCTTACTTATGACTCCCAAAAAGTTCAACCTGAAACACAACCCGTCGTCTGCTCCCGAAGTGAAGAAGCCCTCAGAGTATTTAACCACGAAGGACCCATTTTCTTCGACATCGAGACCCATCCAAAGACCAATACCCTTACCTGCCTCGCCATCGCGTGCGGAGATAGCCCTGTTTATTCTGTCCCTGTTTATGATTGGGGCGGTAATCTTAACGTGGGTGTGGTGTTTTTTGCACGTTTCATAAGAGAGCTAAAAAAGCGCAGGGTCGTAATCCACAACGCCCTCTTTGATCTCTGCTTCCTCGCGGCGTTTTATAAAATCCCCTTCGGCCACGACATCTACGACACCATGGTCGCAGGCCATAGAATCTATCCAGAAGCTGAGAAGTCTCTCGCGCATCAAGCCACTCTCTTTTCCAATCGACCCTTTCACAAAGATGAAGCAGGAAACTTTGATCCTCGAAATCGAGCACAATTTGAGCAGCTCCGCGCTTACAATGTTAAAGACGTTATTGTCCTCCGAGAGATTTACTATGGTCAGATTGACCTCATCTCAAGGGACCGTGGACTTCAAGACTCGGTCGATCAAGCCAGTCGATCGCTCGCAGACTATGCCTTCATGTCCCTCCACGGAATGCACTTCGACCCCGTCAAGCGGGGCTACATTGTAAGGAAGTGTGAAGAGAGGTACAAACAGCTCAACCGCGTCTTGAGAATACTGGTCGGATTTGACCTCAATCCCGGCAGCCCGGATCAAGTTGTCAAATATCTGCACGAACAACTAAGATATAAACCAGAGAAGACAACAGACAAAGGCTCGCCCTCGGTCGCCGGGGATGCTTTGTACAAAATAAAACTCAAGCATCCAAAGAACGTGGCCATTGATGTGATCTTCGAGATGCGTCGTATGGTTAAGCTGAAAGGTATGTTAGGATTTCAACAGTGGATTTGGGAATATTAATTTAAGAACAAATGAAAGATACAAAAGAAAAAGACCCGCAAATCGCAGCCTCTTTTATGCGCGCTGGGATTTATGACTCCACAAAGTTTGGCCACGTGGTCTCGATGCCTAAGCTGAATGGGCTAAGGTGTATGTATATCCCCGGCCGCGGATTCTTCTCACGCGACGGCAAGCGGTGGAATGATGCCGTGTTGAATCACATCATTCCGCCCACGACAGACTACATCATCGACGGCGAGTTGTATTGTCACGGCATGAGTCTTCAGAAGATCAATAGCGCTGTGGGTGTGAATCGCATTGAGCCGGGCTTTGAGAAAGGCTTTGTAGGATTCTGGGCTTTTGATCTCGTCGAGCCTAAGTTCAACGCTCTCACACGGATGTTGCTTCTCGATAAGATTCTTGCTGACCATAGGAGCGAGACTGAGAATATTGGAATTATCCCATGGGAAATCTGTAAGACTCGCATAGAACTCGACGATTGCTATAACGACTACATCTCCAAAGAATACGAAGGCCAAATGCTCAAGAGCGTCTTCGGATCCTATATGCCTCAAGGCACGAAGGAGCGCACGACGATGAACCTGCAGAAGCGCAAAGCCTTTCTCGATGCAGAGTTCTCTTGTATAGGAAGGGTTATATCCCAAGAGGGTAAGTGCGCTGGAAAACTAGGCGCATTGAAGTTCATCACCAACAGAGGCGTGACATTCGAAGTCGGCACTGGCTTCACCGACGAGGAACGCGAAGAGTATATCACGCCCAACTATCACTTCCAACGCAAGGCCACTATCAAATATCTCAACCTCACAGACGACGGTCGCCCTTTTAATGCGTCGTTCGTGGGTTGGCGTGATGATGTGTAACTTATGTCCACTCCACACATCCACTGTCTCACTTCCCTCAAGGTCGCCGGGACAGGAAGCTTCCGTCTCGCCTCTGGTCAATTCCTAGGCGACTACGGAGCGAATCTCCAGAACCCAGACAAAGAAGCCCTCGATATCTACATCGCGCCGCCCGGCCTAACATTCGTCCAATGCGACCAGAGCGGCGCCGAGGCACTTATTGTCGCAAACCTCACGCGCCCCGGAAAGTATAGAGAACTCTTCTCTGTCAATATCAAACCCCATACCTTCATCGCGCTGCATATCTTCTGCGAGGCTATGCAGAACGAATGGCCTCTCGCGGGGAAATCTCCCTCTTATTGGAAATCTCTCAGCCCTTCTGACCTAAAGAAAGATCCAGATTGGAAACCCCTAGATAAAGCAATCAAATCCTCAGACAAAGAATACAAGATTGGCAAGATGGTCTGCCATGCTTCCTCTTATAGAATGCGTGAGCGGACCTTCCAGCTTCAGACTCTCAAGCAAAGTCATGGTACTCTCACACTCAGCCTCGCCGAGTGCAAAACATTTCTCGGTTTCTTCGCATCACTGTTCCCCGAAATCATAGAATGGCAAGATGAAATTGAATTTCAGATTAGAACTAACCGTCAGCTCCGTAATCTGTTTGGATATCCACGCCGGTTCGAGCGCACTATTACTGACTCTTATATCAGGGAAGGCATCTCGTGGGTTCCTCAGTCCACCGTGGGATGTATCACACACATCGCAGTCAACCGCTACAACAACGAGCGGCCGCCGAAAACACTACCGGCGATTAACAATAAACATGACTCTTTTCTGGCGCTGGTTCCAGATGGGCTTGTCAATGACACGGCTAAGCTCATGCAAGATTGCCTCGCCATTTCTCTCACCGGTCGAGACGGCATCAACTTCACGATGAAATCAGAAGCCCAAGCCGGGAAGAACTGGGGCAAGTATTCTAAAGATAACCCCAACGGCATGAGAGATCTCGCCTAAAAGCGGCCCAGGAAAAGCTCCCTTGCTTTACTCCCCATGAGACAGACGAACGACCGAATAACACAGATCGTCAATGCGATCCGTGAAAAAGTAAAAGAGTGGCCGCCTAACCTTCCGCCACCGTCGGTCGTTATTGTACACGAGACTCATCTTCCCAGCGAGTTCGATCCGAACTTTGAGAAGCTTGAAGGCTTCGACGTTATCACCACATTACAAATCCGCAAAAACTCTGTAAGACTCGCATACTTGCATGAGCCTCTATGAAGACTGGTGTTTGTACACAAAGAACGTACAAAGCCCACAACCGTTTGTGGATGCTGCTTTCTATTTCATGATCGGCGCAGCCCTTCAGAGGCGCGTCTGGTTCGGTGACTTAGACTTTCACGCAGTATTTCCTAATCAATACATTGCATTCATTGGCCCTGCTTCCGCCGGGAAGTCACTCATTACGAGTCCGATGAAAGAACTACTTGAACTTCACGCCGACGTAAAAGCGCCCGAGGATGATCTCGCGGCCGAACTTCTCGGCGAAGATGCTTCAGATAATCGCAAAGGCGCACGGCAACCTTTGATCTATATCGCTCCGAACAGCACCACGTTCGAGCAATTCACACAAGAGACCTCTCGTGTGGCTTATCTTCACAGATACATCGACTCTGCCGGTAGAAGAAAAGCTTATCATCACAGCTCTCTTGTATTCATCCTCGACGAACTAACATCTATCTTTAAGAAAAATGCAGAGCAACTCTCCGACTTTCTTCTCGAAGCTTATAACGGTGGAAAGAAGTACGTACGAAAACTTAAGCACAGCGACACGGACTTTTGCACTAATATGTGTATTAGCCTGCTGGGGAACACCACACTGGGTAAATTCCAAAGTCTACAGAATCAAGATATTCTCTCGGACGGTTTTATGGCTCGAACCATCATCGTGTATGGGGTGGAGAAACGTTTCCATCTCTATTCCATTCCCCCTCTTAGCGAAGATCAGAAGGCAGCCAAGGCTCGGCTTCAGACTTATATTAGGCAACTTAATACTGTCTATGGCCCTGTATCTCTAAACGATGAAGCCAAAGAGTATATTCATCATCACTTCGAACTCCATCCCAATCTCGTCCACACGAACAAACATCCGATGCTGGATGAATACTATGGCCGAAAGAATCTCCATCATCAGAAGATCCTCTTTGCCGTACACTTTGCCCGCACGACGGACATGGTCATCACGCGCGAAGATGCTGAAGAAGCCACAGCGCATCTTGCCCGTCTGGAAAAAGACATGCACATCCCATTCGTCGGCATGGGCCGCAATGAGAGTGCAAAGCTCACAGAAGACATCTGGCGCTTCATCAAAACAACACAAGGCGCCACGAAGAAATCAATCTTTGTCAGGTTCTATCAGTCTCTCAAGACGCCTGATGAACTCCGTCGTGTGCTGGATGATCTAGTGACGATGGATCGGATAAAGTTAGTAAAGGTAAATAACATTGAACAGTATGTTGCAAAGTAATAATACACCAGAGCATATGCTTGCCGGAATGCTAAGAAACGCAGCCCCAGCACCTATGCCCACTAACATCCCCAACGAAAAAACCAACGCTGAACGCCGCGCTGAGTTTCTTGAGATTGTAAGAAACTTCGTCTGCAAAGACCGCAACGTAACCCACGGCGACGCTGAGGATAACTTCCGTGTGATCGCTACCTTGTGGGAAACTTACCTCCAAGGTACGCCGCCTCAGAATCTTAACTCCGTAGATGTCGCTATCATGATGTGCCTCTTCAAAGTCGCACGCTTGATGGCCAACCCCAAGAACATGGAAAACTGGCATGATCTCGCGGGCTATGCAGCCTGTGGCGGTGGAATAGTAATGAAGAAGTTAGAAGAAGAGAAGAAACAATACTAAAAAGAAAACCCGCTCTGCTTATCACAGGGCGGGTTTTTTGTTTTATCTCCTCAGCGAAGACCACTCATTCCTTCTATCAAACTCTTCCGGTATTTGTTCTCATACTCTCTCGTCATATACCTTCTCATTGTCTCAGCCCCGGCGCCTTCTTCTGCGCCCTCGACAAAGCTCAGATATCTTGCCGCCTTTTGCGGCTGCCTTTCCAACGAAGGCATGATCTGATTCTGACTTGTCTTATACTTCCTAATCCGGCTCGCATAATCTTCTCTTGAGGTGGCTTCTTCTCTTGCTTTAGATACCAACTCAAATGCCTCTTCGCCGGTATCTTCATCAATAACTCCCCGTTCGAACTCCTGTTCTGCAAGGTTATCATAACTCACAGGGAACATTCCAGCGCGGCTCATTCCATTCAACTCATCGAACAATCGCTGCTTGCGACGATCCGCACTGCGAAGATTCTCAGCACCCTCATTCTCAAGCTCATCAGCCCAATTACTAATCACGCGCAACACCTGAGTCTTCCCAACAATCATGTTCTTTCCGAAGCGCTTCAACACCAGCCCAACATCTTCACCCTTGTCGATTGCGCCCAACGCTCCACCAATGTTCTTCGCTAAGTCAGTTGTAAGCTCTAATGCAGGATAAGCTCCAATCACACCTTGTGTATCGCCAACCAAAGCATTGACCGGCAACAACATCAAGTCGCCAGCAAAGCCAAACGTGCCTGTCTTCTGGGCCATCATCAACAACTTCTGTGTCAACAACTGACCTCCATCAGATCCAAGTTCTCCTTCATTCTGTTCAGCCCAGCTTTGAAGCTCGCTCCAGTTAATCGCCTTTGATTCCTTGTTATTAAGCCATTCTTGGATCTCTTCAATCGCACCGCCGCCAGCCATACCAACAAGCAACTGTGCAATTAGAGGCTTAAAATCTCCTTGCATTGCAGGCTCGACTGCAAACTTACGGAAGTTATTCATCTGGCCCATGCTCCACTTGCTCCATGTCAAGTAAGGCGCAGCGCCACTCTCAAGAAACCACGCTGGCAACTGACGCATATCATAAGATCCTTGCATTAGCAAACCAAACTGGCCTGCAAGATCAGTGTCGTTTGTGGTACGCCAATCAGCATTGAGTGTATCGAGAAAACGCACAGCATCCTTATCGCCCGTCATAGCTTTGCGCTTGTTGATACTGACGATCATCTCACCTTGCGCCTGAGCAAGCGTGCGTGCAACTTTTTCAAGTTTATTTGATAGCGTCAGAGAGCCTATTGAATTAACAAAACGCTTCATATATTTTCCAGCATCATCGCCGACGCTGATTGCCTGACGAAAATTCTGATGCGCGTTAGGATTATTCAAGCCCGACTCGATTGAGCGTAACTGAAGTTGACTCCAGTTGCTAAGCTTATCAGCCATGCCCGACATATAAGTTGCATAGTCACCAAGTCCAACATAAGCTAGAGGCTTTGTGACTGTGCCACCAATATCACCTATACGCGAGACAGTCTGTAGAGCAAGTGCGCTTGCAAATGAACCAATGCCTCGCACAAACTTACCGGGCGTCTGCAATGGGCGACCACTGAACTCGCGAAGCACAGATTGCACGCTAGGATCAGTCGAGATGATTGGCGTATTCTGCAGGATAGCCGCCGGGATCGGCTGATCATTATGCATCTTCTGCGAACCCAACGCCGTCATTACCTCAGGTGACCGCTCTAAAGCCATTTGCGCCGCATAGTCTTTGGCCGAGCGGCGATTATAACTTTCAAGAAGATCACGAAAGTTAAGCTCGCCCCAACTCTCAGGCAGCGGACGACCTTGCGGTTTACGAGCGCCAGCGAAAGTTGCTGGGGCAGAAGGATCAAACGGAGCAAGAATCACAGAACGCTCAGTCTCGAAATCGGCAATAGCCTTATTCCGAGCGGCCTGTTGATTCATACCTTGCTTAAGATAACTATCCGTAGCCTCACGAACATAGTCATCTTTTAGCTTTTGATACTCGGGAGTTCCGACGCGCTCAGATAGAATCTTTCGCACATCATCAGACTCCTTGTGGAAGGGTAACCAGAATTCGTCGATGAGGCGCTCACGCATTCCTGTTCCTTGACGAATCGTATTGCCCACTGCATTGTTTTCGTCGACCCAGAAACGCTTTACAATATTGCGCCATTCGTTATAGGCCGCCGTGATTTCTGGGGCAGGCGTAATGCGCGTTCGAGTACGATGCTCTTGCAGCAAATGCTTTGTAAGCTTAATTGCATCCGCATCGCCGAGCTTATAAATTTCAGGCGCAATAGCCTGTGATCGACCGAACATCGACTGCGCAGTGTTATACATGCGCGTAAGTGACCTACCAACGGTCTCATAGATTCCGCCGCGCCGCGTGATCTGGTCGATCTCACCTAAGGTTTTGTCGATGCGACCCTTGACTGCATCGGCGGCTTTGCCGACTGGGCCGCGTTGATAGCGGATGTCTTTGCTCTCTGGCGAGAAAGTTCCACGATTGGCTGTGGCGCTCTTGACTTGTTCGGGATTGAAAGCTACAAAGGTTTTATCCCTACCCGATCCGACAATCACACCATCATAACCTTGCGCCTTCAGCTGCGTGAAGTAATCGCCCTGAGCTTTTTTGTAGTTTGTGGCAT
>Ga0315909_10004546_pt1 | contig 16296 bp, 15 predicted proteins | sample LakEriMetagenome_11_FD_203527 | JGI IMG/M metagenome (GOLD analysis project Ga0315909, IMG submission 203527) | Freshwater fungal communities from buoy surface, Lake Erie, Ohio, United States - Buoy 2 MA125 | ecosystem: Environmental > Aquatic > Freshwater > Lake | place: USA: Lake Erie, Ohio...
CAGCTTGACTTTCTTTGATCTAATTCGGGACGAACCAGATAGAGCCAAGATAGTCGCTAGGTTCCTCGCGGTGCTAGAGCTATACAGGCTTTCTGCGATTGCCATGCAGCAGGATGGTCCCTTGGCAGATCTATTGATTACTTGGCAAGCCGATAACTTTGATGATGAACAACTAGCTAACCTGGGAGCAGATTATGACGCGTGATGAAAATCAAGGAACCGAGCACACTTTGCAAGAAGACAGCATCGAAGGAGCAATCGAGGCAATCTTGATGGTCACCGATGCGCCAATCTCGCTGGTTGCCCTGGCCACCGCTCTAGAGATCCCAGTGAACCAAGTTCGCGATGCCGTCATGAAGTTACGCGATGACTATGACGGAAAAGACGGTATCAGCGCTAGAGGTTTTGAGCTTCGAGAAGTTGCCGGTGGTTGGAGAATCTACGTTCGCCAAAACTACGACTGGGCCGTGAAGATGTTTATTGCCAACGAAAATCCAACCAAGCTTTCTCAAGCTGCCCTTGAGACACTGTCTGTAATCGCGTACAAGCAACCAATTGCTAGGGGTCAGATTGCATCGATTCGAGGCGTGAACGTCGACTCGGTTGTTAGAACCCTTACTTCTAGAGGACTAGTCACCGAGTTGTATACCGATTCTGAAACCGGTGCGATTCACTACGGAACAACTTCGTTGCTACTGGAGCAGCTAGGAATCAATTCCTTGGACCAGCTGCCTCCAATTAGCCCTTACCTGCCTGATATCCATAGCGATTTCAATGAGCGATAGAGAAGCAACCGAGGGCATAAGACTTCAGAAGGTTATGGCTAATGCCGGAGTGGCATCCAGAAGAGTTTGTGAAGACTTGATCTCATCCGGGTCCGTCAAGGTTAACGGCAAGGTAGTCAAAGAGCTGGGCACCAGAATCAATCCCGAAGTAGACAAGGTTGTTGTCAAGGGAACTCCGATTCAACTTGATGTCTCAAGGGTCTATTTGATGCTCAATAAACCAGCTGGGGTAGTTAGTACCATGCAGGACGAGCACGGCAGACCAGATCTTTCACAGTACGCACTTGATTACGACCGGATCTTCAACGTTGGAAGGCTGGATGTTGACACCACTGGATTGTTGCTGATGACCAACGATGGCGATTTAGCGCATAAGCTAATGCACCCGTCCTTTGAGGTGTCTAAGACATATCAGGCAAAAGTTCACGGCCAGATTACTCAACCTGTTTTGAACCAACTGCTTGCCGGCATCGAATTAGAAGATGGTCCGATAAAGGCCGATAAGGCTAGATTCCTTTCAGCTTCTGGAAACCACAGCCTGGTCGAAATTGAGCTACACAGTGGAAAAAACCGCATTGTCCGAAGAATGTTTGAGTCTCTTGGGTTTCCGGTGGTGGCCCTGGTAAGAAGGCAGTTTGGACCGCTACATTTAGGCCATCTAAAGCTTGGTGCTGTGAGGCAACTGTCTAAAATAGAGCTCGGAGCAATTTTGAAAGCCGCTGACAAGAAAAGGACATAGTCATGTCAATTCGTGCAATTCGCGGCGCCATCCAACTTGATGTTGACGAACGCTCCCACCTGATTAAATCCACAGCTGAGCTTCTCACCAAAATGCTGCGCGACAACAAAGTCGATGATTCCCAATTGATCTCGATTCTGTTTACGGCCAGCCCTGACATAACTTCCGAGTTTCCAGCTTTAGCGGCTAGAGAACTTGGCCTCGGAGATGTTCCGTTGATGTGCTTTGTTGAAATGGATGTGGCGGGAGCGCTGCCAAGAGTTATCAGGGTTCTTATAAACGTTGAGTCAGATACTCCAAGAAGTCAGATCCAGCACGTTTATCTTCGCGGAGCAACAGCCCTGCGCTTGGATTTAGCCCAGTGAAAGACTCGAGACTAACCGGGCCAATCAAGATTGTTGGCACCGGCCTTATTGGAACATCTATTGGCCTAGCTCTTAAAGGCAAGGGACTTGAAGTTTTACTCGACGACAGCTCGCCCGCCGTATTGAACCTCGCGATTGATTTTGGTGCGGGCAGTAAATTCCAACCAGGCACCGAGCCAGAGCTCGTTATTGTCTGCACACCACCTGATGTAACGGCTCACGTTATTGCAGCAGAGCTCAAGGCTCATCCCACAGCAACAGTTACCGATGTCGCAAGCGTTAAGGGAACGGTGTTGACCGCTCTGCAGCAGCAGGGAGCGGAGCTTGCAAAATACGTGGGATCACATCCGATGGCCGGTCGCGAGCAAACCGGAGCTCTTGCAGGCCGAGGGGACCTGTTTATTGGCAGACCCTGGGTGATGACACCAAACAAAAAATCTTCTAAAGAATCAATACTGTTGGTGGAAGCACTTGCTCATGATGTTGGAGCCTCGTTAGTTTCTATGGACCCTATTGAGCACGATAGAGCCGTCGCACTCGTTTCACACGCTCCGCAGATTGTTTCTTCGCTATTGGCTGCGAGGCTTGCCACGGCTGATAGTTCAGATGTCTCACTTGCTGGCCAGGGGCTTCGAGACACCACCCGCATTGCCGCATCTGATCCTAAGCTTTGGATGCAAATTCTTTCAGCGAACAGCCATCAGGTTTCTGATGTTTTGAGAAGTGTGCGGGATGACCTGGACCAGATTCTCGAAGCCTTGCATGACACATCAAAGCCTGGTTCGCTAACGAGCATCGGAAAGCTGCTGGAATCTGGAAATCTAGGCGTTGCCAAGATTCCAGGTAAGCACGGTTCTAGTGCGACAAAGTACGCCAAGGTCACGGTCATGATCGACGATAAGCCTGGAGAGCTTGCCAGGCTACTAACTGAGGTTGGCCAGATTGGTATCAACCTAGAAGACCTAACCTTGGAGCACGCAACCGGAGCACAGGTTGGGCTTCCAGAACTTTACGTTCTGCCAAGTTCGGAAGCTGAGCTTGTTTCAGCTCTGACCGGTCGCGGTTGGAAGATTGTCGGATGAGCAAGACCATAGTGGCAGTTGATGGACCAGCAGGATCTGGCAAGTCAAGTGTTTCAAAGCAAGCCGCTAGGCAGCTTGGTTTTGGATATCTAGATACCGGGGCTGGATACCGGGCTCTAACTAAGACCGCAATAGATGCAGGGATTGATCTTGCAACCGTTGGCGAGCAAGACCTGGATGTCTTGTTTGATTATTCGATTTCGACAGAGCCAGATAACTATTGGGTCAAGGTCGGGGATAAAGACCTAACCGATGCCATTCGTAGCCAAGAAGTCGAGCTCAATGTCAGTAAAGTCGCTGCCCAGCCAAAAGTGCGTAGCTTTATGAGGCAAATCACAAGATCCTTGGCCGCCAGCTGCCCAAACGATGCAATCATCGTTGAAGGCAGGGACATCACCACCGTGGTCATGCCTGATGCCAAAGTTAGAATTCTGCTAACTGCGAGCGAAGAAGTTAGACTTAGTAGAAGATCACTCGATCTGCTAGGTAGCGGTTCTCTAGCAGCCCAACTTAGCGATCGAGACAAGAAGGATTCTAAGGTCGTTGATTTTTTGAACCCAGCACCCGGGGTAACCCTTCTAGATACCACCGAACTCGACTTCGAGCAATCGGTAACTGCCTTGGTTGATCTAATCAACCACTAACTGGCTAAGGAATAACGAAATGGAAGAAGATCAGCTCGACGAGCAAGCACGCGCCGACGTGCTGCGCGGGTCGCTAAGCGACTACGAGCTAGATGAAGAAGACTTAGCGCTCTTAGAGATCGAGCTAGCTGAGGAAGGCTTCGAAGGTTATCTTCCAGCTCTTCCGGTGCTGGCAATTGTTGGTCGTCCAAACGTTGGTAAATCCGCTCTAGTAAATCGAATTCTTGGCCGTCGTGAAGCCGTTGTTGAAGATGTCCCCGGGGTTACCCGTGACCGAGTTTCTTACAAAGCCGAATGGAACGGCAGAAAATTTACCCTTGTTGATACTGGAGGCTGGGAGCCAAACCCCAAAGGAATTGATGCTGCTGTTGCCGCCCAAGCCGAGGTAGCAGTTGAGCTTTCCGATGCTGTTTTGTTTGTGGTGGACGCGATGGTCGGCCCTACCGCTACCGATGAAAGGGTAGTCAAGATGCTTCGAGCATCCGGTAAGCCAGTCATCTTGGTAGCAAACAAGATTGACGATCCTAGACAAGAGCCAGAAGCAGCAGCGTTGTGGTCGCTGGGGCTTGGTGAGCCACATCCAGTTTCTGCAGTTCACGGTCGTGGGGTAGCGGATCTGCTTGACGCCGCAATGGCAAAGCTTCCCGAAATCTCGGCAGTTGCTGAGCAAGAATTCGGTGGCCCAAGAAGAGTGGCCCTGATTGGTAGACCTAACGTTGGCAAGTCATCGCTATTGAATAAGGCCGTGGGTAAAGTTCGGGCAGTAGTAAGCGAAATCGCTGGGACCACCCGTGACCCAATCGATGAGCAGGTAGAGCTAGGTGGCAAGACTTGGCGCTTTGTTGATACCGCGGGTATCAGAAGAAGAATCAAGCTTGCTCAGGGCGCAGACTTTTATGCATCTTTGAGAACAGCTGCTGCCCTTGAGCGAGCTGAGGTCGCGGTCATCTTGTTTGACGTGACCGAACCGCTAAGCGATGGCGACATCCGAATTGTTGATCTGGCACTCGAGTCAGGGCGTGCACTAGTACTTGCTTTCAACAAGTGGGATCAGATGGACGATGAGCGAAGAAAATACCTCGAGCGAGAAATCGAACAGAACCTATCTCACGTTTCCTGGGCTCCAAGGGTAAACATCTCGGCCCTAACTGGCCGCCACCTAGAAAAGCTTGTTCCGTCCCTAGAGGTGTCCCTACACAGCTGGGACCTAAGAATTCCTACCGGCAAGCTCAATACCTTTATACAAGAGCTAGCAATGGAGTTTCCGCACCCAGTTAGGGGAGGCAAGCAGCCTAGGATCTTGTTCGCTACCCAGGCCTCGACTAGGCCTCCAAAGTTCATTCTTTTCACAACTGGCTTTTTGGACCCGCAGTACCGCAGGTTCATCCAAAGAAGACTGCGTGAAAGCTTTGGGTTCGAGGGGACCCCAATAGAGATCTCCATGCGGGTTAGAGAAAAGCGTAAGCGTTAGGCTTTTTGTTTAGACGGGCTATAGCGCAGCTTGGTAGCGCACTTGACTGGGGGTCAAGGGGTCGTGGGTTCAAATCCCGCTAGCCCGACCACTAAATATTGGAACTTACGCAAGTTAGTCAATCCAATACAATCAAGCTATGTCCCAAGCTCGGAAACAAGGCTTCCTCAATGGTGAGGTTCTGAACATTCCGAACCTGCTGAGCTTTCTCCGAATAGCTCTAGTTCCAGTATTTTTGTGGCTGCTTTTGAATGAGATGTTTTTGTCAGCAATTTTTGTGCTGATGGTTGCGGGCATTACTGACTTCCTGGACGGCTATCTGGCTCGAAAGCTAAACCAAATGACCAAGCTTGGTAAGGTTTTGGACCCGGTAGCCGATCGGCTATACATCTTTGCAACATTATTGGCGCTGTCAATCACGGGACACATCCCTTGGTGGCTAGCAGCGCTAGTCATCGCCAGGGATTTACTCATGCTGATCTCACTGCCAGCTCTGGTTTCCCTTGGCTACTCAACTCTTCCGGTTCACTACCTGGGTAAGGCAAGCACTTTTGCGTTGCTGTATTCGTTCCCGCTGTTATTGATGGGCAAGATCTTCGTTGAGGCACAGTTCATACTGCTTCCTTTGGCCTGGGCATTTGCTCTTTGGGGGGTAGCGCTTTACTGGTGGTCAGGATTTGTATATCTATGGCACCTGATTTTGCTATGGCGTCAGGAGCGTGGAAATAGCAGTAATCTATTGGATAACAAGGGGGGAGGGTTAAATGGATGACGAAAACCGCAATGAAGTCGAGAAGACTCTTCGGTTCAATTCCGAGTGGCTCAACGACGATAGCCAAGATCTAGACCCAGAGCATAAGGCTGCAGTTGACGCTCTTCCTCGAGGAAACGCCCTTCTAGTAGTTCGACAGGGGCCAAATTCTGGAGCAAGATTCCTACTCGATGCAGACGTTACAACCGTTGGCCGTCACCCAGATTCCGCAATCTTCTTGGACGACGTCACGGTCTCGAGACGCCACGCAGAGTTCCGTCGCCATGGCAATTCCTTCCAAGTTCAGGATTTGGCATCCCTAAACGGCATCTACTACGATGGGGTTCGAATTGAAAGCGCCCTTTTAGAAGAAGGAGCTGAAATTCAAATCGGCAAATTCCGCTTCACGTTCTTCCCATCGAAAGCAGCAGGCAACATCTAATGGCTCAAGCCCAATCCAATGTGAGGTCAATATCTTCTTCTGGAAGATTACTCACCATCGGTCAGGTGCTTGCAATTTTGAATCGCGAATTTCCAGATCTTTCCCCCTCTAAGTTGAGATTTCTTGAGGAGCAGGGTCTGATTGAACCTCAGCGCACACCTGCTGGCTACCGTAAGTTTTCCGAACAAGATGTTCAGCGCACCAGAGTGATTCTTGAGCTGCAAAGAGACCAGTATCTTCCTCTGCGAGTTATTCGCGACTACCTAGAGCAGCTTGATTCAGGCAAGACCCCAAACCTTCCTCAGGTTCAGGCGTCGGTTGCAAAGCTTCAACCCAAGAACCCAATCAAGCTCACCAAGGTTGCACTCATGAGCGAGACCGGAATCAGTGCGGGCTTACTTCAAGACGCTCAGGCTCTAATGCTGATTAACAAAGAGCCTTTTGAAAGTTCAGATCTTGAAATTGCGCGCGCGATTGTTCACCTGCAACGCTTCGGTATTTCACCACGTCACCTGAGGGGATTAAAAGCCTCAGCCGATCGTGAAATTGGAATAATCGAGGGTGTTGTTGCACCGGTACTTTCCAAGAACGAAGCAGCTAGCAAGTCCCGAGCGACCCACTACGCCCAGGAAATCGAGAACCAGTTCGCGACCATTAGATCTGAGCTAATCAAGTCCGTTATCTCTAAGATCGACAAGTAAAAAACCTCTTAATTTGGCGCTCGACACGCCGCCCTTACCGATTAACTGGCCTTGCAGGCGCTAAGGCGGGAGAATTGAAACATTCAACCAGTACAGAAAGGTTAGGCGATGGCTGAAAACGACGGTTTCGATAACGACATGTTGTTTACCGACGGCATGATCTCGCAGGACCCAAAAGTCGGCTACCGCGGAACTGCGGCGGCTTCCGCGAGCGGGATTAGCTACCGCCAGTTGGACTACTGGGACAGAACCGCACTCGTTCAGCCTTCAGTTCGTTCCGCAACTGGCTCCGGGTCACAAAGGCTATACGCGTTCCGCGACATTTTGGTTCTCAAGCTTGTGAAGAGACTTCTTGACACGGGAGTATCGCTGCAGCAGATTCGAATTGCAGTTGATCAATTGCGTTCTGAGGGTATGAATGACTTAGCCCGCATCACCTTGATGAGCGATGGAGCCAGGGTTTACCTTTGCACCTCACAAGATGAAGTTATTGACCTACTTGGCCGTGGTCAGGGTGTATTTGGAATCGCTGTTGGAAGGGTGCTTCGCGAGGTTGAGGCATCACTCGTTAACATTCAAAGCTTGCATTTAGATGAGATGGACGAGCTAGCTTCAAGAAGAGCCAACAGAAAAGCTGTTTAGGGCTCGTCTACCAAATCAAGTACAGCCTGAATCGCTCCGCGTCGAATTTTTGCACCCTTTAGAACCTTGGTGCTCCGCTTCGAAGATCTCTTGCTGGTGTCTGCGCTGTGGGACTGGAACATCTGATCTAAAACTAACTCGAAAGATTTAGCGGTATTGCCGGCTACCTCGCCTGGCCAACTGTGAATTGGTCTTGCTGCACCTTGAGCTTGCTGAACCGCGGAGTGTTCCTCAATTGCAACTGAGAGTAAATCTGAGCCAAACAGCTGCTCAAGTTCTGCTAGCCGGAACTGATGTTCCTTGGATGCTGGAATGTACCGATTGACTAGAACACCAAGGGGTTTCAAACGGCCGGCTGTTTGTTTGCTGATTGCTGTGATCGCTCGCATTGCTCGGTCAGCAGCCAGCACGGAGAAAATTGAAGGCTCTGCCACAATCAAAACCCTGTCGCTTGCAGTCCAAGCGAGCTGGGTGAGTCCATTCAATGATGGGGGAGTGTCAACGATCACAACATCGTAATCTGTCTCTACTCGACTCAAGGCCTCCTCAAGCCTCCAAAGATCCCTCTTGGTCGGAGTCGGGCTATCAAATTCGACTACCTTTGGGCTTCCCGGGAGAAGATCCATTGTTCCCGCAGAAGGAGACTCCCAGTCACTTGAAACGATGGCCCGAACCACGTTGGCATGCTTGGGAAGCTTAAGAACCTCGGCGCAAGACAACTTGAGCTCCCGCGTTGCCCCAAGGGCAGTGGTCGCATCAGACTGAGGATCTAGGTCAACCACCAAGGTGCGAAGGCCTCGAGAAAGTGATGCTGAGGCAAGACCGAGGGCAACGGTTGTCTTTCCGACACCGCCCTTTAGGGAACTTACGCTAAGTACATGCACCCAAATAGGCTACCTTTTTATTGAGTTAATGTATTTATGCGAAACGAACCGTTTCTAACCATCAGTAAGGGCCCATGTTTAGCAAGATTTTGGTCGCAAATCGAGGCGAAATCGCGGTTCGCGCCTTTCGAGCTGCCTATGAGCTTGGCGCAAAGACGGTGGCGGTTTTTCCTTATGAAGATCGGAACTCCACACACCGTCAAAAAGCTGACGAGGCATATCAAATTGGTGAAAAAGGTCACCCAGTAAGTGCTTACCTAAACGTTTCCGAAATCATTCGAGTTGCAAAGGCCTGCGGTGCCGATGCAATTTACCCAGGCTACGGTTTTTTGTCAGAGAATCCCGAGCTAGCGAAAGCTGCTCGCGAAAACGGAATTGCATTTATAGGTCCAAGCTCAGAGGTTTTAGAGCTAGCTGGCAACAAGGTAAACGCAATTGCCGCAGCGACCAAAGCCGGCGTTCCAGTATTGCAATCTTCTAGATCTTCGGAAGATCCAAAGCAGCTAATCAAAGCTGCAGAAAAGATTGGCTTTCCTCTCTACGTTAAGGCTGTAGCTGGTGGTGGCGGACGCGGCATGCGCCGAGTTGCGGATGCCAAGGATCTTGCCGAGGCAATCGATCAGGCTTCAAGAGAGGCGCAAAGCGCATTTGGCGATGCCAGGGTCTTTCTTGAGCAAGCCGTTCTTAGACCTCGTCACATTGAGGTTCAGATCCTGGCCGATAGCACAGGAAATGTTGTTCATCTTTTTGAGCGCGATTGCTCGATTCAGCGCCGTAACCAGAAGGTGGTTGAGATTGCTCCAGCCCCAAATATCGATGAGACTCTCCGTAAGCAGCTTTATCAAGACGCTGTCAACTTCGCTAAGGAGCTTGGCTATCAGAACGCAGGAACGGTTGAGTTCTTGGTCGAAACTGTGGGTGCAAACGCGGGCAAGCACGTCTTTATTGAGATGAACCCAAGGATTCAGGTGGAGCACACCGTCACCGAGGAAATCACTGACATCGACCTCGTGCAGTCGCAGATGCGGATTGCTTCGGGCCAGAGCCTTAATGACATGGGTCTTTCACAAGAAACCATTTCGATGCGAGGCTTTGCAATTCAGTGCCGAATCACAACCGAAGATCCTTCAGCTAACTTCAGGCCCGACACTGGAAAGATCACAACCTATCGCTCTCCCGGAGGAGCAGGAATTCGACTCGACGGGGGAACAGTCACAGCCGGCTCAGAAGTATCACCGCACTTTGATTCTTTGCTCGTGAAGCTGGTTGCCAGGGGGCTTACCTTTGAGGCAGCTGTTGCAAGGGCTAGAAGAGGGCTTGCCGAATTTAGGATTCGCGGAGTCGCAACAAACATTTCGTTCCTGCAAGGCGTTTTAGAAGATGAGACATTTGCAACTGGTAACTTGAGTACCGCCTTCATAGAAGAGCGACCAGAGCTAATGCTCACTAGAGCTTCAAAAGATCGTGGTACAAAGCTGTTGCAGTGGTTAGCAGAAACTACCGTGAACCAACCAAATGGCCCAAGGCTGAACTACGTGAACCCTGCCATCAAACTTCCGACTCTCGACCTAACGGTTCCAGCCCCGGATGGATCCAGGCAAAGACTTTTGGCTCTAGGACCTGCAGCTTTTGCAAAGGAACTAAGAAACCAAAAACACGTTGCAATTACCGATACAACTTTCAGAGACGCTCATCAATCTCTTCTTGCAACGAGAGTCCGAACTAGAGATTTGGTTCAGGTGGCACCGCATCTGGCACGACTCACCCCCCAGCTTCTTTCTGTTGAAGCTTGGGGAGGAGCCACTTATGATGTGGCACTTAGGTTCTTGGCCGAAGACCCGTGGGAAAGATTAGCTGCGCTTCGCGCGGCAATCCCCAACATCTGCATTCAGATGCTGCTTCGCGGTCGAAACACCGTTGGCTACACACCATACCCAGAAACTGTTACAGACGCGTTTGTGAAAGAAGCTGCTGAGTCGGGTGTGGATATATTCCGGATCTTTGATGCGCTAAACGATGTTGAGCAAATGCGTCCAGCGATTGAAGCGGTGCTGGCAACCAAGACCGCGATTGCGGAAGTTGGAATCTGCTACACCGGAAACTTGCTTGACCCGAAAGAAGATTTATACACACTTGATTACTATTTGAAGCTTGCCGAGAAGATCGTTAGCTCTGGTGCACACATTATTGCCATAAAAGATATGGCAGGTCTGTTACGTCCTGAAGCTGCCAGGTTGCTCGTATCAGCTTTGCGTGAGAAATTTGATTTGCCAGTTCACCTTCATACCCATGACACCGCGGGCGGTCAACTAGCGACACTTTTGGCAGCAATTAAAGCCGGTGTTGACGCTGTGGATGTTGCAAGCGCTCCGATGAGTGGAACCACCTCACAGCCATCGGCTTCGTCTTTGGTTGCAGCGCTTTCGAACACGGACCGCGATTGCCAGATACCACTGTCCGCATTTACCCAGCTTGAGCCGTATTTCGAAGCCGTCAGGCGAGTGTATGCACCCTTTGAATCAGGTTTACCGGCACCTACCGGTCGGATCTATGATCACGAGATTCCAGGTGGACAGCTCTCGAACCTTCGGCAGCAGGCAATAGCGCTAGGACTCGGGGACCAGTTCGAACAGATTGAGGACATGTATGCGGCCGCCAACAAGATTTTAGGAAGGCCACCGAAGGTGACACCTTCGTCGAAGGTTGTCGGCGACCTTGCCCTGCACCTCGTCGCAGTGGGTGCTGACCCAGAGGATTTTGCCAACAATCCGCAAAACTATGACATCCCAGACTCTGTTGTTGGGTTTATGGCTGGAGCATTGGGTGATTTGCCTGGTGGCTGGCCAGAACCATTCCGAAGCAAGGTGCTCAAGGGCAAAACTATCGATCTATCGCTAACCGAAGTTTCTGCTGAGGATCTGGCTTTGCTGGCCGGAAGTAGTACCGAGCGTCGTGAAACGCTGAACAGATTATTGTTTCCGGACCCCTACCGGGAGTTCAAGAAGATGAGAGAGAACTACGGAATCCTTGATCAAGTCGACACCATCGACTTCTTTTATGGTCTTGAGCAAGGAAAAGAACACGTCATTGAGCTTTCCAAAGGCCTAACATTGTTTATTGGCCTGGAAGCAATTGGCACACCTGACGCTAAGGGCTTTAGAACAGTCATGGCAACCCTTAACGGTCAGCTGCGTCCAATAAACGTTCGGGACCGAAAGATTGTTAGTGATGTGGTCAGCTCTGAGAAAGCAGATGTTTCTAGACTTGGCCACGTTGCTGCACCATTTCAGGGTGTTGTCACCCTAAAAACAGTCGCCGGTGCAAAAGTTGAATTGGGTCAGGCGGTTGCAAGCATAGAGGCCATGAAAATGGAGGCCACAATTACAGCCAGTATGGCCGGAACCGTCAAGCGACTTGCCATTTCCAGCACCCAGTCTGTTGACGCGGGCGATCTAATCCTTGAAATAGAAGGCTAATTAGCGCACCTTTGGCAACTGCCTTAGAATTGCAGAGTTGATTTTGATTCAGTCACATAGGAGATAGTTCTTGTCAAAGAAAAAAGATTCTGGATTCGGTGAAGACGGAGCAGGTCTTGGAGAAAATTCTCCAAACGTTGACCCAGCGGATTTTGGTTCTGAGGTCAACTCTCAACTATCTGTGGTTTCAAACGAAGTTGACATCTCACCAGCCACGTCTTCCATCGAGGTAATTCCTGACACCAGCGCGCAAGGGGTTGAGCCTGTTCTGACTGAAGAGCAGGACAAAGCAAGAACTGGATACTCACGAAGAGACAGTCTTCGTGGCGAGACTTTTGACGAACCAGAACCAGCCGCGATGCTCACGGCAGACAGACTGCTTGACGCATCAGCAAAGTTCCGTGCGGCACCAGAATCTGGATGGCGCCGTTTTGTTTTCTTTATCAGCCTGAAGCTAATCAATTTAGGTGATTCACCGAAAGTCAAAGCACGAAAAGCAATGGATGCCAAAATTGGCGCATTGCTCGAGGGTGGAACAAAGTACATTCCGGTTCTCACAAGAAAAGGCGGTGTTGGTAAAACCACCATCAGCACGCTCCTTGGTATGGCGCTTGCTCAGGTCAGGGAAGACCGCGTTATTGCAATTGATGCCAACCCAGACCGTGGAACCTTAGCCGAGCGTGTTAGCAAGTCAACCAGATTCACTGTTCGAGACGTCGTCAATAGAGCTGCTTCAATAGATGGCTTCGCCGAGTTTTCCAACATGGTTTCCAGAGATGAAACCCGTCTTGATGTTTTGGCCTCAGATGCCGACCCGATGCTTTCAGAAGCATTTAACGAGGGTGATTACAATGTAGTTGCCGACATGGCAGCTCGTTACTATTCGGTAGTAATTACTGACTGCGGTACAGGAATTGTTCACTCGGTTATGAGACCCACCCTGCAAAGAGCCAGTACCTTGGTTATTGTCTCCGGTGGCTCTGTTGACGAAGCAAGATTGGCTTCGGAGACTTTAACCTGGCTAGAAGCGAACGGCTTTGGTGAACTGGTAAGAAACTCTGTTGTTGCACTAAACACCGCGACCCAGGCGACACTTTTGGTAAAGCTAGACGAGATCGAACAGCACTTCAAAACTAGAGTTCGCTCAGTAGTTCGTATTCCGTATGACGCGGCTCTTGCTGCGGGATCAGTTATCAAGTTCAATGAGCTAAACAAGCAAACTCGTGAAGCAGCCAGAGAACTAGCTGCCGAGGTTGTTAGCTCCATTCTTTCCCCGCTCTAATTTATGACCGATAGACAGATTCGGTTATTTGGGGACCCAGTTCTTAGAACTGCGTCGGATCCAATACCTGAGATAACCGATTCCATTCGAAAACTGATTCTTGATTTAGAGAAGGCAACCGACTTACCGGGTCGCGCAGGAGTTGCCGCTCCACAAATCGGCGTGAACCTTCGAGCGTTCAGCTATAAAGTCGATGGGGTTATTGGGCACCTGATCAATCCAGTTCTTGTTGAAACTTTTGGCGAAACAAAGTTAGTTGACGAGGGTTGCCTTTCACTTCCGGAGATCTGGTCAAAAACCCCAAGGTACTCAAGGGTAAAAGTTTCTGGAACAACTCTCGAGGGTGAGCAAGTAAACATTGAAGCCGAAGGTTTATTGGCTCAAGTTTTGCAGCACGAAATCGACCACCTAGATGGCAAGGTGTATTTAGATCGCCTAGACCCTGAAGCTAGAAAAATCAGCATGGGAGCGCTTCGCGAAACCAGCTGGTTTATGTCTAACTAGCTTGGAAGATTAATCGCATCCGAGGTGGTTGGAGCGCCGCCGTAGATCTTCTCAATAAGCGGGGAGAAATCTCTTGAGACTGCTTCCCGCTTTATCTTCAATGAAGGCGTCAGGTGGCCAGACTTTTCTGAAAGCTCACTATCGATAACCTCAAACTTCTTGATGGCTTCTGCATTTGAGACAGTTGCGTTGACTTGATCAACCGCTTTTTGCAGCTCTTGGAGCACCCTTGGATTCTTTGCTGCTTGGGAAAGAGTGAGATCTGAAGGTTGTCCATTGTTAGCTAGCCACACGGGCATCATTTCTGGGTCGAGTGACAGAAGAGCAGCAACGAATGGCCTTTGGTCCCCGATTACAACGGCTTGGCCAATAATTGGGCTCGCTCGTAGCGGATCTTCCAAGGCAGTTGGGGCAACGTTCTTGCCCCCGGCTGTGACAATAAGTTCTTTCTTGCGCCCAGTAATTGATATAAAGCCCTCTTCGTCAAGCTCTCCAATGTCTCCTGTTCTAAACCAACCATCTTGGATAGCGGCTTTCGTGGCTTCTGGATTCTTCCAGTAGCCACGCAAAACATTGGAACCCTTCAGAAGAATCTCGCCATCATCAGCAATCTTCACCGCACAACCAGGAAGCACTCTTCCGACCTTGCCAATCTTGGCATCGGATGGTCTTCCGATCATGGCGGGAGCACTAGTTTCGGTAAGTCCGTAGCCCTCTAGAACAACAAGCCCGATAGAGCGGAAGAAGTGACCCAATCTATCTCCAAGTGGTGCGCCACCAGATACTGCGTACTTGACCTGACCACCCATTGCAGCTCGTAGTTTTTTGTAAACAAGAGCGTCAAATACTTTGTGCTCTAGCTTTAGAAGCAGTGATGGACCACCCTTGGTGTCTTGTGCTCTTGAGTAGTCAATTGCTACCTGAACTGCCTTACGGAAAATCTTTCCTTTACCGCCCGCTTCAGCTTTTTGCTCAGCTGAGTTATAAACCTTTTCAAAAACCCTTGGCACCGCTAACAAAAAGTCTGGGTGGAACGACTGCATGGAAGCGGCCACCGTGGTGGTATCTGGCTGGTGTCCAACTTTGATACCAGCGTGCACACAGAGAATGGAAATAAATCTTGCGTACACGTGGGCCAGAGGCAAGAACAAAACGGTAGCTTTGCCTTCTTGTACAACCTCTGGAAGCTCCAACATGGCGTTTTTGGAAAGATCCACAAAACCGCGATGCAGTAGCTCACAACCCTTTGGCTTACCGGTTGTGCCGGAGGTGTAGATGATTGTCGCTAGCGAATCGAGATTTTGTGAGCTGCGCGCTTGCTCAAGCTGCTGCGCGGAAATTTCTCTACCCATAGCAACTAGCTTCACCAGCGGGTCAACGTCAAATTTCCATACCTGCTTTACTGAAGGAACCGATCCTTTGATGCTCTCGAATCTGCTCAGGTGCTCTGAAGTCTCAACAAATAGCGCAACCGAGTTAGAGTCCGATAGCACCCACTCAATTTGAGCGGGTGCACTGGTTTCGTAGATCGGAACGGATACTGCTCCGGCAAACCAGAGGGCGTAATCAACTAGAGCCCACTCGTAGCGGGTTCGGCTCATGATGGCCACTGCATCGCCAGGGCGTATGCCTGTAGCTATTAAGCCCTTTGCTAAATCTTCGACTTGTTCCAGAAAGTCTTTCGCTATGACGTCGGTCCAAACACCGGGGGATTTTTCGATTGCGAACAGCGGGATGTTCGGAGTCTTGCGAACCCTGTTTAGCAAAAGGTCCGTGATGTTCTCATTTACTGCAGTTTCAACAAGGGATGGTAGTTCGTAGGATCTCATCTGGGTCTCCTGTAATAGCGCGATTTTTGATAACTATAGACCTATAAAGGCCTATTTGCGAACAAACTGCCCCTGACAAAGCCCCTGTTCGGCAGGTAAACTCCTTGTTTGGTCAAAATTGGACTTTATAGACAGGCTCATTCAATGCACGCAATAGGTATCGACATCGGTGGCACCAAAATGGCCGGCTCCCTTGTTGATGACTCCGGCAACATCCTGAACGAGCTCAAGGTTCCCAGTCCAATTGATGATTCAGACCAGATGATCGAGGCGATTGGCTCGCTGATTTCAACACTTAGTGAAGTCCAGCAAGTAGTTGCTGTTGGGGTTGCTGCGGCGGGATTTATGAGCGCCGATCGCGAGATTATGTATCACTCGCCAAACATTGCCGCCTGGCGCAACGAACCTCTAAAAAAGCGAATTGAGACCAAAACCAAGCTTCCCGTGCTGCTCGAAAACGACGCAAACGCTGCCGGGTGGGCAGAGTTTCGCTTTGGTGCAGGTGCTGGATCGAAAAGCATGATCATGCTCACAATTGGTACCGGTGTTGGCGGGGCGATTATCTCGGACGGCATTTTGCTAAAAGGTGGCTTCGGTATCGGGGGAGAACTTGGCCACGCGGTGCTGCACCCGGGAGGCAAGCAGTGTGGTTGTGGGCAACGTGGCTGTGTTGAGTCATATTGTTCTGGTACGGCTCTA
>Ga0315909_10004551_pt1 | contig 16290 bp, 10 predicted proteins | sample LakEriMetagenome_11_FD_203527 | JGI IMG/M metagenome (GOLD analysis project Ga0315909, IMG submission 203527) | Freshwater fungal communities from buoy surface, Lake Erie, Ohio, United States - Buoy 2 MA125 | ecosystem: Environmental > Aquatic > Freshwater > Lake | place: USA: Lake Erie, Ohio...
GCATCGGCATCAAGGAATTGTGGGAAATCGATCCCGCCAAGCACCAGCCGGGACTGGTGATCCACACCGCCGGCTGGCCGCTCGACAGCAGCACCTATGGCGGCTCCTTCCTGTACCACATGGAAAACAACCAAGTGGTGGTCGGCTATGTGGTGGGGCTCGCCTATGAAAATCCCTATCTCTCGCCCTACGAAGAATTCCAGCGCTACAAAACCCATCCGGCGATTCGTGGTTTCTTCGAAGGTGGCAAACGCCTCTCGTATGGCGCGCGCGCCATTACTGCGGGTGGATTGCAATCCCTGCCGAAACTCACCTTCCCGGGCGGCGCCCTGATTGGCTGTGACGCCGGTTTCCTGAACGCGAGCCGCATCAAAGGCAGCCATGGCGCGATGAAATCCGGCATGCTTGCTGCCGAAGCGGCATTCGACGCGATTATCGCCGAACGCGCGCAAGATGAATTGAGCGCCTATACAAAAGCTTTCGAACAATCCTGGTTGCATGAAGAACTGCATGTCGCGCGCAACTTCAAACCGTGGATGAGTAAAGGTCTGTATACCGGTACGCTGATGGTCGGTATTGATCAGCTCATCTTCCGTGGCAAGGCCCCCTGGACACTGCATCACACGCATGCCGATCACGAATGTCTGAAACCGGCTGCTCAATGCCAGCCCATCGTCTACCCCAAACCCGATGGCAAACTGACCTTTGATCGATTGTCGTCGGTATTCATTTCGAATACCAATCACAACGAGCATCAACCCGCCCACCTGACACTGAAAAATGCGGATGTGCCCACGCAAGTCAATCTGGCCCAGTATGCGGGTCCGGAGGCGCGTTATTGTCCGGCGGGTGTGTATGAATATGTGGGCGAGAGCGGGCAACAGCGCTTGCAAATCAATGCGCAAAACTGCGTACATTGCAAAACCTGCGATATCAAAGACCCGACTCAGAACATCGTCTGGGTCACACCCGAGGGCGGCGGCGGACCCAACTATCCCAATATGTAAATGAGTGCGCCTGAATCCGTCTCGCTGTCGCAGGCGTTCTGGTACTGGCTGAAGCTCGGCTTCATCAGCTTTGGTGGACCGACGGGACAGATCGCGCTGATGCATACCGATCTGGTGGAGCGCAAGCGCTGGATCTCTGAACAACGTTTTCTGCATGCACTCAACTACTGCATGCTGCTGCCCGGACCGGAAGCCACCCAACTCGCGATCTACATCGGCTGGCTCATGCATCGCACGGTCGGTGGCATCGTCGCAGGCTTGCTGTTTGTCCTGCCCTCGCTGCTGATCCTTATCCTGTTGTCCTGGGTCTATCTCGCTTTTGGCGATGTACCCGTCATCGCTGGTGTGCTGTATGGCATCAAGCCGGCTGTTGTTGCCATCGTGCTCGCCGCTGCATGGCGTGTGGGCAGCCGTAGTCTGCAAAATCGCTGGCTGATCGCCATCGCGGTGCTCGCCTTCATCAGCATCGCGGTATTGCACCTGCCCTTCCCGCTCATCATCATCACAGCCGGTATCGCTGGCGTTGTTGGTGGGCGCTGGCTGCCTGAGGCATTTCAACTCGGCGGACATGCGCCAGGCCAGACGCCCTCCTACGGACCGGCGCTGATTGATGATCACACGACCTCACCCAGCCACGCACAGTTCACCTGGCGCAAACTCATCCTCACCACACTGGCCGGCGTCGCGATGGGCGCACTAGTCTGGGCGCTGCTGGTCGTGACGCTGGGTCTGCACAGCCCGCTGGCGCAAATGAGCTGGTTCTTCAGCAAAGCCGCACTACTGACCTTTGGCGGTGCTTATGCGGTACTGCCTTATGTGTATCAGGGTGCTGTTGATCAATTCGGCTGGCTCACGGCCGTGCAGATGGTCGACGGCCTCGCGTTGGGCGAAACCACACCCGGACCACTGATCATGATCGTCGCCTTCGTTGGCTTTGTGGGTGGGTGGACGCGGGAGGTGTTTGGTCCCATGGCCTTGCTGGCGGGCGGAGCGGCCGGGGCGCTGGTGGCGTTTTTCTTTACCTTTCTGCCGTCGTTTATTTTCATTCTCGCTGGCGCCCCCTTCGTCGAGGCGACCCGCAACGACCTGCGCCTGACCGCCCCTCTGACCGCCATCACGGCCGCTGTCGTCGGCGTGATTGCCAGTTTGACGGTGTTTTTTGCCTGGCATGTATTTCACCTTGCCGAGCCGCTCGCACGCTGGGATTGGGTTGCGATCAGCATCGCAACGCTTGCCGCCATCGCGCTGTTAAGGTTCAAAGTCGGCACCATACGATTGATCCTGATCTGTGCGATCACCGGCCTCGTGGTATCTTATTTGCCTTTGAAATAATCCCGCTATACAGCCGGCGATGGTCCGCGCTGCACCGGAACCCCATGACCGAACGCATCATTCCTGTTGCCGACCTGCGCTACCTGCAAGCGATACCGCATATACCCGAGCAACTCATTCCCGCCACCGGTCTGCTGTCGGACCGACTATCGCGGCCTTTGCGCGACTTGCGTATCTCGGTGACGGATCGCTGCAACTTCCGCTGCGTGTACTGCATGCCCAAGGAAGTCTTTGACAACAATTACGAATTCCTGCCGCAAAATCTGCTGCTCTCATTCGAAGAGATCACTCGACTGACTAAAATTTTTGTCGCGCATGGCGTGGAAAAAATTCGTCTTACTGGTGGCGAACCACTGCTGCGCAAGAACATCGAAAAACTCATTGAAATGCTCGCTGTGATCACCACACCCGACGGCAAGCCGCTGGACCTCACGATGACCACCAATGCCTCGCTGCTGGCCAAAAAAGCGCAGTCATTGAAAGATGCCGGCCTCAAACGCGTGACGGTATCGCTGGATTCACTCGATGAGGCTACGTTCCAGCGCATGAACGATGTCGACTTTCCGGTTGCTGATGTCTTGCATGGCATTGAAGTCGCGCAAAAAGTGGGGCTGGGACCGATCAAAGTCAACATGGTCGTCAAAGGCGGCATGAATGATCAGGAGATCGTGCCCATGGCACGCTACTTCAAGGGCTCGCCGGTGATTCTGCGCTTTATCGAATACATGGATGTCGGCGCCTCCAACGGCTGGAAGATGGATGAAGTCATTCCTTCCGCTGAAGTCATCCGCCGCATCAACGACACCATGCCCCTGGAAGAAATCGAGCCCAACTACACCGGTGAAACCGCAGAACGTTGGCGTTACACCGACGGCAGTGGCGAAGTCGGCGTGATCTCGAGCGTCACGCAGGCGTTTTGCAGTGACTGCAATCGTGCGCGGCTCTCCACCGAAGGTAAACTGTTCACCTGTCTGTTTGCGACCGGTGGTCATGATTTGCGCGCGCTGCTGCGCAAGGATCACAGCGATGAAGAAATTACGGCTGCGATCGCGCATTTGTGGGCCCAACGCGAGGACCGGTACTCAGAACTGCGCACCCAGCAAACCGAAGGTCTGGAACGACCTGTGCGCAAGGTCGAAATGTCCTACATCGGCGGATAGTCAGCGATCGTCGTGCCCGAATCCCGTCTGTCCGATATCGCGAGTCAATTCCCTGGTTATCACGCCGACAGTGTATCGGTGTCTGTCGCACAGCAACTCATCCGCAGCTTCATCGTTCCGATCACTGATACAGAAACACTGTCGCTCAAAGCGGCACTGGGTCGGGTACTGGCGAGCGATGTTGTCTCCTTCATCAATGTCCCCGCGCACGATAACTCGGCGATGGATGGCTATGCATTACATGGCGGTGATCTCGGTGATCAGCCTTGTACGTTGCGGGTGGTTGGCGTCGCTTATGCGGGAAAGCCTCATAACAACCCGGTAATACCGGGTGAATGCGTACGCATCATGACCGGCGCTGTCATGCCGGAAGGTTGCGATACGGTGATGCCGAGTGAATTCGTTTTGTCTGAAACTGACACGCAGGTGACCCTGCCCGCAGGAAAAATTCGTGTGGGCGACAATCGACGTCTGGCTGGTGAAGACCTGGCGATGGGCAGCGCGGCTGTCACCGAAGGAAAAATTCTGACACCCGCCGATCTGGGTTTGATTGCGTCGCTGGGTATCGACAAAGTCAGCGTCAGGCGCAAACTGCGCGTCGCGTATTTTTCGACGGGTGATGAATTGCGTTCTCCCGGCGAGCCTCTGGATGAAGGCTGTATCTACGACAGCAATGGCTACACACTGCACGGCATGCTGCTGCGAATGGGCTGCGATCCCATCGACATGGGTGTGATCAAGGATGAACCCGCGTCGCTGGAAACCGCGTTGCGCCGGGCCTGTACCGATGCGGATGTCATCATCACGTCCGGTGGTGTATCTGCAGGTGATGCCGATTACACCCGCACAATGATGACGCGTCTGGGCGACGTGCTGTTCTGGAAAATCGACATGCGCCCCGGAAGACCATTGGCCTTCGGACGAATTACCAGTGGCAATGACAGCGCTTTCCTCTTTGGCCTGCCGGGCAACCCGGTGGCGACCATGGTCAGTTTTTATTTTTTTGCGCGCGAGGCCTTGTATCGCCTGATGGGTGCGCACCCCCCTGAGGTACTCACGGTGCGCGTTACCAGCAACGAGAGTTTACGCAAGAAGCCCGGGCGTACCGAATACCAGCGCGGCATACTCAGTGTCGATGCTCAAGGTATGCAAAGCGTTCGCATCACCGGCTCACAGGGCTCCGGCATACTCAGCTCCATGTCGGAAGCCAATTGCATGGTGATCCTTCATCATGAGCAAGGTGATGTGAATGCGGGGGACAGTGTGGATGTGATTCCTTTTCATGGGCTGCTCTGAGTCAAATCATGGCGCACGACCGAGTTCTTTGGCGGACCCAGCTATTTCAGGACGCCTGATTCCGCATCCAATCCGCCGTCTTGAAAAACGCCTGCAGCAGAACATCCTGCTTCTCTTCTTCCAAACCCAGATCCTGCATCGCCATCAACATGCAGGTCAGCCACTGATCGCGCGCTGACGTACCTATCGGGAAGGGTAAATGCCGGGCGCGCAGAAAAGCGGGGCCGTAATGCGGCGTATACAAATCCGGCCCACCTGTCCATCCGGACAGAAAGCGGTACAGCTTTTCTCGGGAGATATCGAGGGATGGCGGATGCATCGCACGCAGTTCAGCGAACCCAGATTCCAGGTCCATCAAATCATAAAATCGATCAACCAGTTCGCGCAGCTGCTCATCGCCACCGACCAAATCGTACATACGTAGGGTGTTTTCTTCACTCATGAATGGAATGATAGCGTACTGCCATCGTTCAGCATCCGCGCGCCGTTTCCTCTGCATCCAGGCGCACCCACCACAACCAGCTGAAATTCCATCAGTAATCACACGCAAAGCCATCAGTGCATTTGAGGCGAGACAACAACGGGCACTCGGGATTGACGCGCAGAGTCCAACACGAACACCCCCTCTTGCCAGCAACAGTCGCTGACCAGATTGGAGTTACCCGAACTGCGTCATCAGAAGAATCCCTACTGTCATGCCCAATATTGCCGCAGACGATACAGCACTCTCGATCAACCCGGTTTCATGTGACTCGCAGCACGGTCGAATATCTCAGAAAGAAGTAGCCGATACGCGAATAAAACGCGTTCTCATGGTGGGCTATGGACAAACTGCGCAGACACTTCATCAGCGCCTCAAGCAACAGCATCGATTTGCTTATCGTATCGTTGCAATTCATGAACCTGATGAGACGCGTACTTTTGACAGTGATATCGAGCGTCTGTACAACACAGCACAAATGAGCGACGCTATCGCACGCCATGGCGTCAGTGAAGTCTGGATCGCGCTTCCTTTGTCGGAGCTAACACAGTGGCATCAGCTGCAGCCGCTGCTATGTCAGCTGTTCGTTGACCTTCGCTGGGTACCCGACACCGCCACCATGACCATACTGAGCCATCGCTATAGCGATTTTCTGGGTATACCCATGGTCGATCTCAATCATCCTCTCAGCACAGGCCTGCGCGGTCTGGGCAAGAGTATCTTTGATCGTGGATTTGCTTTATGTGTATTGATCCTGCTTCTGCCACTGTTTGTCATTCTCTCGCTGGTCATCAAATCCTCATCGCCTGGCCCGGTATTTTTCACACAGCCACGGCTGGGCCTGAATGGCAAGCGATTCGATGTGTATAAATTCCGCAGTATGAAACTGCACCAGGAAGGCGACGGGAAGCTGACTCAGGCAACCCGTGATGCCCCTCATGCTTCCCGCAGGGTCTGTATGGGCGGTCTCGAGAGAACGTGACGCAGGCCGAACCATCCACCCGAAAAGGCGCAGACGATACCTGCTGCGATACCGATGATCCACACGAGCGGGCTGAACTGCCATTCAAATTCGAAGACCTGATGAGACAGTACCCATCCGACCAGCGATGCACCACTGGCGGCCAGCACGCCGGCAGCGGTGCCGACCAGCAGGCACTCGACCCATTGCGCGTGCGACAGCTCACGTCGGGTCGCACCAAGCGCTCGCAGCAGTCCGGCTTCATGGGCACGCTCATTCTGTGAAATCAGCATGGCGGCAGCGAGTACCATCACACCTGATACCAGCGTAAACAGAAACAGAAATTCGACGGCAGCAATCACCTGATCAATCACTTGCTGCACTTGTACAACCATGCTGCCCACATCCACAATCGTCAGATTGGGATAGTGACGCACCAGCTGATTTACAAGTGACTGCTGGCTGGCGGGCAAATGAAACGCGGTGATGTAAGTCGAAGGCAGACTATGTGCAGAAGACGGGTTGAGAATCACAAAAAAATTCACGCGCATCGATCCCCAATCCAGCTTGCGCAGGCTCGTGATCTTTACATCGATGCTCTGTCCGCCCACGTCGAAGCGCAATAGATCACCGAGCTTGAGTCCCAAGGTTTTTGCCAGGCCTTGCTCAACGGATGCCTCGGGCTGCGCATCATCAAACCAGCGACCTTCGGTAATCGTATTGTGCGCTGGCAGCGCCATCAGCGTGGAAAGATTGAATTCACGCTCGACCAGCCGTTGCGCACGCTCTTCAGTATAAGTCGCGCTACTGATGTTGCGTCCATCCACCTGCAGCAGACGTCCGCGTATCATCGGCGCGAGGCTGACATCGGCGATGCCATGTTGCGCAAGTTCCTGCGCGATAGCCTCCCGCTGATCAGGTTGTATGTTGATGATGAAGTGATTGGGCGCATCCGGCGGTGACGACTGCCGCCAGGCAGCGACCAGATCTTGTCTGACGACGGTCAGCAGCAGCAATGCCATCAAACCGAGCGATAGCGCGACAATCTGCAATACCGTAGCCGCTGGCCTGCGTTTGAGCGATGTTTGCGCAAAACGCCAGGCAGGCCATCCCGGCGGCACGCGTACCAGCTGCAGTAATCGCAGCAGCAGCCAGCCCGCCAGAAAAGAGACCGCCAGCAAGACGACGAAACCGCCTGAGGTCAGCAAACCCAGCCGAAGATCGCGTGCCTGCCAGAGCAACAATCCCATGAACGACGCCAAAGCGAGCAGATACCCGGAAACCGTGAATGCTTTCGGAGAATTCCGCTCGCGGCGAATCACGCGGTTATGTGGCACGTTACGTAATTGCAGCACCGGTGGTATCGCAAATCCGAGCAACAGCAAGAGACCCGTCGCTACGCCCTGTACCAGCGGCATCCAGCCCGGCGGTGGCAGGCGAGTCGTCATTAATGCACCCAGCCACTCGAGCAGCAAAAAATGTGCGCCGAAGCCGATGACTGCACCCAGCAAACCACCGACGGTACCGACGAGGATGAATTCGATCAGATAAATTCGCGTGACCTCGCTTTGCCTCAGGCCTAGACAACGCAGCATGGCAACGGCATCCAAATGCCGCTGCATGAAGCGGCGAGAAGCCATTGCAATGGCCAGCGCAGCCAGCATGGCAGTGAGCAAACTGACCAGCGACAGAAATTGGCGAGCGCGCTCGAGCGTTGTCCGCATTTCCGGACGACCGGACGCCAGCGATTCGAGTTGTACGCCGCGCACCTCATTGACCTTGATTTCATTTTCCAGCCAGCGCTGAAAAGAGGTCACGTCAGAGGCGTTTCCGGCAAGCTGCAGCCGGTAGGTGATGCGAGATCCATTTTGTACCAGACCGGTCGATTCGAGATCCTGCAACGCCAGCATAACGCGCGGTGCAAAGTTCATGAACCCTGCACCACGATCTTTTTCCAGCAGAATTTCAGCAGCAATCGTGAAACGTCGCTCACCCAGCGTCATTGCATCACCCAGGTGAAGCCCGCGCAATGAGAGGAGCGCTGTGTCCACCCAGACCGTGCCTGCCTGCGGCGCACCCCTGGTCGTGCGCTCGGCATTCTTGGTGCGCAGAAGAAGATCGCCACGTAATGGATAAGCGGATGACACCGCCTTGACAGCCACCAGACGGGTGTCTTCTGTCTCGGCATTGCCAGTAGTGGCCATGCTGGGAAAACTCACGACATCGGCCATCAGCAGGCCACGGGCACCGGCTTCGGCGCGCCATGTCTCGCGCAAAGGATAATCGCTCCGCACCAGCAAATCGGCACCCAGCAACTCGGTTGCATCGCGCTCGAGCGCAGCATTCATCCGATCAACGAAAAATCCCACCGCCGACAAGGCCGCCACGGCGACGGCCAAAGCAGCCAGCAAGAAACGTAACTCGCCGGCACGCCAGTCGCGGCGCGTCATGCGCAGTGCATGCTGCACAGTCATCAACGCCTCAGAGGCAATACGCATACAGACTCTCCAGATACCCGCCCGCTAACTGCACGGACAAAACGGGATTGTAAGAGACTGAGAGAATTCAGGCTGGCGAGCTGAAATCAGGGCGCTAGTCGATGCTCTGGTGACAGAGGTTCGTGCGACACAAAAGGGTTTGGCACTTGATGGCGACGCGGCAGGTACATTGTCACCTGACGTATTTTTCAAATTCTTCGGATATGCTATCAACGACACTGGGTCCCAGCGTGCGCCGGGAGCGCGTGGGGAATTCGGATCGCAGGCGATACGCCCACGCAGTAGTTATCACCTGCAGGTGATCATGTTGTAGACACTGTCGACTTAAAAACCGTCATCCAAGCGCGGGGGGGGTGAAGCGGGAGTTTCATGCACCGTGCTGCATACCCGCGAAACAGCACTGGCGTGCAAACCAGTGCGCGTCCTGCCAGGGGGGATCCAGCGTCTTTGTTTTAATCTGGGGCATCAGGCTACTTCACGACTTCCATGCACATGTAACCATCCGATTTGCTTGCTTACATGGTGGAACCCTTCATGCCATCCTGATGGGTGCGTTCGAAATTTTCCTGACAAGGTGCACAACGCTCTGCAAAAGGAATAGCCTGCAGACGCTCGAAAGGAATTTCGTAACCGCAGTTGATACATTCGCCGTAGGTTCCGCTATCGAGTTTTTTTCGCGCCAGTTCAATCGCGCGCAATTCATGCATGTCGCGACCAACCGCTGCATTACCAATATCCATGGATAGATTGGCAAAAGATAAATCACCGGGATCAGGAACTTCACTGGCCAGCTGCACATAATCATCCTGCAGACTGACTTCGCGCTTGATGTCATCACGCAGGTCTTGCTCACGGTCGTTGAGCAATTGGTACAAGTACTTTTTTTGTTCCTGATTGAGGCTCTCCATGCGGCTTCCTTGGTCTCGGGTGGATTGATGCGCAGTGAGATCTTCGGATGAATTGCAAGCCCACTGCGATGAGCCATTTTGTTTCGAGCGAAGGCGGCTGAATTTGATAAAAAACAATCACGCCGTCAGTGTCAGAGACTTGATAAATTTGGGATGGGTCATGCAAAAAATCGATCTAGAACGCCTATCTACCGAGAATTCGCACAACAAATATTGCAACTTTAAAAACAAAAACTTGCGTCATCGCAGAGTGTCATCACCCGTTGATTTGTCTCAAGCTCACACCGCTAGACATCAAAAAAATAATCGCTAGACTGCCGTTTCTGGTTATTAACTTCCAGCCTGACACAAAGAGTGATCCCATGAATGATCTTGATGACAGCCACTACGCCAACGAACCCCTGCCCCGCAGTGAAGACCTGATGAATGAATTTCTCGAGGCCTCAGTAAAAAGCCAAGGCAGCGCACGAGAATCCTATCTTTTGCGCGAAGCCGGACTGAGTCTGGCGCGACTGGTGAAATCGGAACAGTGGGTAGATATGCGGCAAAGTGTGAACAAACTGGTTCCTTTATCCATGCGCCCCAGACCGGTTCGGCGCGGCAGAGGGCGGCACCGGCCGTTCATCCACTCGGGTCAGTCAGATTTGTTACTGGGCAGGCCTGACTAACGAGCACCGTCCACATTCTGCTGACGCGAGGCAGGTACGTCCATGATGCGCATCATGGACGACTCCAGTGGGATTCGAGAAAAATCCTGTGCGGTTGGGCAATCAAGGTAGCCCGGCCAGCCGGCATCAGCGGGCCGGGATCATCGGGGTGGTCAGTTTTGCAAGGCCTGCCGGATTTGCTCCAGTGAAGCAGGATCTTCAATCGTGGTCAGATCGCCCGGATCTCTGCCTTCGCAGAGGGCCTGAATTGAACGCCGCAGCAATTTGCCTGAGCGTGTCTTGGGCAGCAGGTTCACGCAATGCACGCGTGAAGGTCGAGCGACGGCACCGAGTTGTTTGTCCACGACAGCCCAGACTTCTTTTTCCAATTGCGCACGGGCCTCCGGCGTCGCCGTACTCGAAGTGAGCTTGGGTATCACGAACGCCACAGCCACCTGACCCTTGAGTTTGTCCTCCACGCCGACAACGGCAACCTCGGAGACATTGGGGTGGCTGGAGATGCTTTCTTCGATCTCTCGCGTGCCTAGGCGATGCCCAGCGACATTAATCACGTCATCCGTGCGACCGAGGATGAAGTAATAACCATCCGAGTCACGAATACCCCAGTCAAACGTGGAATACACCTGCTCGGTAGAAAAATTTTTCCAGTAGGTATCGATAAAACGCTGATCATCGCGGTAAACCGTTTGCATGCAGCCCGGTGGCAACGGTCCTTCGATGACCAGAACACCTTTTTCGTCGTCACCACAGAGAGCACCCGTGGCTTCATTGAGCAGCTTGAGCTTGTAGCCGGGCATGGGGACGCCGGGGCTGCCAAGACGCGTGGGCTTGTTTTCAACACCTCGGGCCACCGACAGTACAGGCCAACCGGTCTCGGTCTGCCAGTAGTTGTCAATGATGCTCACACCTAACTCGCCGGCAATCCACGCGGAGGTCGATTCATCCAGCGGCTCTCCCGCAAGATAGAGAGCCTTGAGCGATGACACATCGTGTTGCTTCATCAACTCGGGCGGCTGTTTTTTTAGCACCCGTATCGCTGTCGGTGCAGAGAACATGCGTGTGACCTTGTGCTTTTCAACGATTTGCCACCAGATGCTGGCATCGGGTCGTAAGGGTGTGCCCTCGTACAGCACGGTGGCCATGCCGGCAATCAGCGGCCCATACACAATATAGGAATGACCGACGACCCAGCCGATGTCCGAGGTCGAAAAATAGGTCTCACCCGGCTTGCCTTCAAAAATATAGTCCATCGATGCTGCCAGTGCGACGGCATAACCACCGACATCGCGTTGAACCCCTTTGGGGCGACCCGTGGTGCCTGAGGTGTACAAAATATACGAAATATCATCCGATGCCAGCCAGGTGACAGGCACTCGAGCATGCAGGTGTTGTTCGCGTAGTGATGTGTAATCAACGTCACGACCCGCAAGCATCTCCATCGCAACGCGTTTGCGATCCACCAGCAGCACGTGCGAAGGTTTATGCGAGGACAAGACAATGGCCTGATCCAGCAGAGGCTTGTAGGGTACGGGTTTCCCGCCACGCGAGCCGGCATCCGCAGAAACGACCAGTTTGGGTTGTGCATCTTCAATGCGCGTTGCCAGACTGTTGGAAGCAAACCCACCAAAGACCACCGAGTGAATCGCACCAATGCGCGCGCAGGCCAGCATCGCGAACACTGCTTCGGCGATCATGGGCATGTAGATCAAAACGGTGTCACCTTTGACCACACCCAGCGATTGCATGATCGCCGCCATGCGCTCGACTTCGGTCTGTAGTTCCTTGAAGTTCCAGATTTTTTCGGTGGGAGAACCATCGGGCGTTTCGGTGGTGATCGCGATCAGCGCTACCTGCTCACCCTGACGAGATGCCCAGCGATCGACGGCGTTGTGACAGAGATTGGTCTGACCACCGACGAACCAGTTCGCAAAAGGCGGACGGGAATAATCCAGCACCTGATTGAAAGGTACGTGCCATTCGATGCGCTCTGCTTCCTTGCGCCAGAAGTTCTCCGGATCTTCAATCGACGTCCGATGGAAATCTGCGTAGCTCATCGCGCGCTCCTCACTTGTATTTTGTTTTCGGATGTTGCTTGCAAACGGTACCTACTTTTAAGCGTCTCTACCAAAATGAGTACCGCAGACAGCACAGATGTACGGCACGGCGGTACAACGACGCGAGCGGCTTTTTGGTGGAGCCGCTTTATTCAGAATGCGTCAGCAGGTATCCGTACCCAGCCTTCCATCAGTACGCGCGCACTTCGACTCATGATGGCTTTGGTGACACGCCACTCACCGGCTACTTCGGTGGCTTGCGCACCCACGCGCAATGTACCGGAGGGATGACCAAAGCGCACCGCCTCGCGCGTACCACCACCGGCGGCTGCGTTGACCAACGTCCCGGGTACCGCTGCGGCAGTGCCAATCGCAACAGCCGCTGTTCCCATCATGGCATGGTGCAGTTTACCCATCGACAGCGCACGCACCAGCAGATCAATGCTGCCCGCCTCGACCTGCTTGCCACTGGATGCCTGATAACTGGCTGGCTTGGCAACGAACGCGACCTTGGGTGTGTGCTGGCGGCTGGCGGCTTCATCCAGCGACTTGATCAATCCCATGCGCAGAGCACCATGGGCGCGTATGGTTTCAAACATCGCAAGCGCTTTGGGATCACCGTTGATCGCATCTTGTAATTCGGTACCCGTGTAGCCGATGGCATCGGCATTCACAAAAACAGTCGGTATACCGGCATTGATCATCGTGGCCTTGAGCACGCCCACCCCGGGCACATCGAGATCATCAACCAACTGCCCGGTGGGGAACATGGCACCCCCTGCTCCCTCTTCATCTGCAGCCGGATCGATGAATTCGAGCTGCACTTCGGCCGCTGGGAAGGTCACGCCATCCAATTCAAAATCACCCGTCTCCTGCACGGCACCGTTGGTCATCGGTACATGCGCGATGATGGTCTTGCCGATATTCGCTTGCCAGATACGCACGACCGCGATGCCATCGCGAGGCACGCGCGATCCGTCCACCAAGCCATGACTGATCGCAAAAGGACCGACGGCAGCGGAAAGATTGCCGCAGTTGCCGCTCCAGTCAACGAAGGCTTGATCGATGGATACTTGACCAAACAGATAGTCGACATCGTGATCTGCCTTCGCACTTTTCGACAAAATGACCGTCTTGCTGGTGCTGGAAGTAGCGCCACCCATGCCATCGATCTGCTTGCCATAAGGGTCAGGGCTACCGATAACGCGCAAGAGTAGTTTGTCACGTGCGGGGCCGGGCTTCTGTGCTGACTCGGGCAAGTCCTGTAAATGGAAAAAAATACCTTTGCTGGTGCCGCCCCGCATGTAGGTGGCGGGGATTTTAATTTGCGGTAGCTGGGACATGGTTTACCTTTGTATCTTGTATCGTGGTTTACAACGAACGCTGCTGGCCCCCCTCACAGACACCCTACGCAGCCTTCGCCGACGCCAGAAAATCCTGCGCAAACCGCTGCAACACACCGCCGGCATCATAGATCGACACTTCCTCATCACTATCGAGTCGGCAAGTCACCGACACCTCGAGCGTCTCGCCATTCTTGCGGTGAATGACCAATGTCAGATCAGCGCGCGGAGCCCGTTCGCCGATGACATCGAAGGTCTCGGTGCCGTCAATACCAAGCGTCTTGCGATTGACGCCGGCTTTGAATTCCAGCGGCATGACGCCCATGCCAATCAGATTGGTACGGTGAATGCGTTCAAATCCCTCGGCGACAATCGCTTCAACACCCGCGAGTCTTACGCCTTTTGCTGCCCAGTCCCGCGATGAACCCTGACCGTAATCCGCACCTGCAATGATGATCAGTGGCTGCTTGCGCTCCATGTAGGTTTCAATCGCTTCCCACATACGCGTGATCTTGCCTTCGGGTTCGATGCGCGCCAGTGATCCTTTCTTGACCTTGCCATCCACCACGCACATTTCATTGATAAGCGTTGGATTGGCAAAGGTCGCACGCTGCGCAGTCAGGTGATCGCCGCGATGCGTTGCGTATGAATTGAAATCTTCTTCGGGCAGACCCATTTTCGCCAGGTATTCACCGGCCGCGCTATCGAGCAGGATCGCATTCGATGGTGACAAGTGGTCGGTGGTGATGTTATCTCCCAACACAGCCAGGGGCCGCATACCTTTGAGCGTACGCTCGCCTGCCAGCGCGCCTTCCCAATAAGGCGGACGACGAATGTAAGTGGACGGTGCGCGCCAGTTGTACAAGGGATTGACCTGGGTGCCGCTGTCGGCCTGAATCGCAAACATGGGCTCGTAAACTTGCCGGAAGTGCTGGGGCTTGACGCTGGATTTGACGATGGCGTCAATCTCTTCATCGGTGGGCCAGATGTCCTTGAGACGAATCTCTTTGCCATTGACCACGGTCAGTACATCCTTTTCGATGTCAAAACGAATCGTCCCTGCGATCGCATAAGCCACCACCAGTGGCGGGGAAGCAAGGAAGGCCTGCTTCGCATACGGATGGATACGACCGTCAAAATTACGATTACCCGATAAAACGGCTGTTGCATACAAGTCGCGATCGATGATCTCCTGCTGTATCTTGGGATCGAGCGCACCGGACATGCCGTTGCAAGAGGTGCAGGCATAAGCGACCACACCAAAGCCCAGCTTCTCCAGATCGCCCAAAAGACCGGCTTCTTCCAGATACAAGGTAACAGCCTTGGATCCGGGGGCCAGTGAGGATTTCACCCAAGGCTTGCGAGTGAGGCCAAGCTTGTTCGCATTGCGTGCCAGCAGCGCAGCAGCAATCACATTGCGCGGATTGGAGGTGTTAGTGCAGCTGGTGATAGCCGCAATGATGACCGCACCATCCGGCATCTGGCCCGGTACCTCTTGCCATGCACTGGCGATACCTTTTGCAGCCAGATCTGTTGTGGCGACACGCGCGTGCGGGTTGGATGGACCGGCCATGTTGCGAACGACGGAGGACAAATCAAATGTCAGTACGCGTTCATATTCGACGCTATACAGACTGTCTGCCCACAGACCGGTCGTTTTCGCATAAGTTTCCACCAGCGCGACTTGTTCATCGCTACGGCCGGTGAGCTTCAGGTATTGAATCGTCTGTTCATCAATCGAGAACATCGCAGCAGTGGCGCCATATTCCGGGGCCATGTTGGAGATAGTCGCGCGATCGCCGAGTGTAAGTGCACGCGCGCCCGCGCCATAAAATTCAAGATAAGCACCGACCACTTTGGATTGACGCAGAAACTCGGTCAGCGCCAGGACGATGTCAGTCGCGGTAATGCCCGGCTGAGGCTTGCCGGATAACTCGACACCGATGATGTCGGGCAGACGCATCCACGAGGCACGACCGAGCATGACGTTTTCGGCCTCGAGGCCACCGACACCAATCGCAATGACACCCAGCGCATCGACATGCGGTGTATGGCTGTCAGTACCGACGCAGGTATCAGGGTAGGCCACGCCCTGCTGAGCTTGTATGACCGGCGACATGCGCTCCAGATTAATCTGGTGCATGATGCCGTTCCCCGGCGGGATCACATCGACATTCTTGAATGCATGCTTGGTCCAGTTGATGAAGTCGAATCGGTCTTCATTGCGTCTGTCTTCAATCGCCCGGTTTTTCTCGAAAGCCTGAGGATCAAAACCACCGCATTCCACCGCGAGCGAGTGATCGACAATCAGCTGCACCGGCACCACCGGATTGACCTTGGCCGGATCGCCACCCTGATCGGCAATCGCATCCCGCAAACCTGCCAAATCGACCAGCGCAGTCTGACCCAGAATGTCGTGGCACACCACACGCGCAGGAAACCAGGGGAAATCGCACTCGCGCTTGCGCTCGATCAGCTGCCGGAGTGACTCGGTGAGTGAAGCGGGATCGCAGCGGCGCACGAGATTTTCGGCAAGTACGCGAGAGGTATACGGCAGCTTGTCATAAGCGCCGGGCTGAATT
>Ga0315909_10004558_pt1 | contig 16279 bp, 17 predicted proteins | sample LakEriMetagenome_11_FD_203527 | JGI IMG/M metagenome (GOLD analysis project Ga0315909, IMG submission 203527) | Freshwater fungal communities from buoy surface, Lake Erie, Ohio, United States - Buoy 2 MA125 | ecosystem: Environmental > Aquatic > Freshwater > Lake | place: USA: Lake Erie, Ohio...
CTCCTGTGGATTTGCCTCAGATGCTGCCGCCAAGGAGCAGGGCATTGAAGCAGAGCCCGTAGAGTTCTGTCTGAACGGCGTTAAAGAAACTATCCGAAGCCTCTGTGAAGCTACAGAGGCGACGGAATACGTCGTGTTCCTAACAGGAAAGGACAACTTCCGATACAAGGTTAGCCCTGATTATAAGGCTAATCGTAAGGATGCAGCTAAACCGTATCATTACGACAGCATCAGGAAGTACATCGAGCAACACCATCCGTGTAGCGTTAGCATGGGTGAGGAAGCAGACGATGAACTTGGCAGGGCGCAGACGCTTGCAGAGCCTGCTACTACGGTCATCATCAGCAAGGACAAAGACCTTGACATGATTGAGGGATGGCATTACAATTGGAGTAAGAACAACAAAGACAAGGGCATGTATTTCACAAAGCGCATTGATGCCTTGCGTCTGTTCTACAAACAGCTCATTACTGGCGATGCTACGGATAACATCAAAGGTGTTTACAAGCTGTTTGGTAGGAAAGCTACAAAGGGGCTTCTTTCCCCGTTAGACGACATTACAACAGAGCGTGAGATGATTCGTTATGTGCTCAATGAAGCATACAATGGCGACATTGAATTGCTTGACAAACAGGCTAAGCTGTTGTGGATTCGGACAAACGAAACGTGGGAAGAGCATTTCACTAATATGTAATTAACGCCCCCGAAGCATTGGCGGTGATGCACTGGTTTTGTAATCCAGAGAATACAGTTCAACTCTGTACGGGGGCATATCATTTTAACAAAGGAGTTTTTATGGAGTTTGAAGTAGATTCAGAGGGAAATGGCTTTGAGAATGTTCCTTCGGAAGTTCTCATTGAATTGATGTTTAATGTCATGGAAGAGCTTGCTGACCGCCTAACGCGCTCAAAGGCTAATTAATGGAATGGCAACCGATTGAAACTGCGCCGATGGACGGCACGATTGTTGACTTGTGGCTAGTAGCCAACAAGCAGGGGTATAGGTACGCGAACTGTTGGTGGTGTCCTGACCGCAAAACATGGGCTAATGCGATAGGCGACTTTGAAGAAAGTTGCGCGACCTATTGGATGCCGTTGCCGGAGCCTCCTAATGGCTAAGAGAGCAAAGCCTAGTGGTGACTTCAAGCACTGGCCTTTGTGGAGCAACAGCCAGTTTTGGAGTTTTATTCGTAGCGGCTTACGCTCTAAGTGGAGCCGCTACCCCGTTAAGTTTCAAGTGTTGAATGCTTCAAAGCGCAAAGCATTGCTTAACCCACGAGCCAAGTGGGAGTATCAATGTTCTGTGTGTAAGGCTTGGAGCTTGCAGAAAGACGTAGAAGTAGACCACATAATCCCATGCGGAACATTGCGTTCCTATGAAGATTTGCCACAGTTTGTCGAAAGGCTGTTCTGTGGTGCTGAACACCTACGGACAGTATGCAAGCAATGTCACAAAATCATTACAAAGGAAGAAAGAGATGAATCGAGAGTTTCTTGAGGATGTTGAAAGTGCGCTTAATGAGGTCATTACTGCCAACTTTGGTAAGCTAGTGAATTCCGAGGTTGCATACATGATGGATTTTGGCGATATGACTCCAGTACAACAGCTCGCCGTTATTGACGGGGCTATTGCTTTTGGGGCTTGTGTGTCAATGCCAAAAGACATTGAGCAATTGCGCCAGTGGCGTGCCGAGCTTGTGGAGAGAATGGAATGACTGACAAACTACCGTCTGCTAAGTTTCCTCCTTATGCTGGGAAGTATGATTGGTCTAAGGAAAAAGTTGCCCAAATGATGGCAAATGATGACGGAAGAGACTTGGGGCTAGACAAAGTAAATCACCCTCCGCACTACACCAAGGGCAAGTATGAGGCCATTGATGTTATTGAGGATGCTGTGCAGTTTGCTCCTGATAGTGTTATCGGGGGCTTGCAATGGCAAGCATTGAAATACATTCTACGTATGTGGCACAAAGACAAAGCGCTGGAAGATGCTAAGAAAGCTCAGTGGTATCTGACACGCCTTATTGAAACATTGGAGAAGTGATGCGCATTCTACTTTTAGATATTGAAACATCGCCACACAGCGTGTATGCGTGGGGCTTGTTCAAACAGAACATAAGTTTGAGCCAAGTGAAAGATACAAGCCGTGTGCTATGCTCCGCGTACAAATGGCTTGGTGAGCGCAAGACACACTTTACTTCCGAATGGACGGATGGTGTTGACGGCATGTTGGAAAAGATGTATAATGTAATTGAGGAGGCAGACGCCATTGTTACATACAATGGCAATCGCTTCGACCTGCCAACCCTCAACAAAGAGTTCTTGCTAACCGGATATAGACCACCGGCTCCTTACAAGAGCGTTGACCTATACCGTACCGTTAAAAACAAGTTTAGGTTTGCAAGTAACAAGCTAGACCATGTTGCACAACAGCTTGGGCTAGGCGGTAAGACAGACCACTACGGGTTCCAGATGTGGCTGGATGTAATGGATGGCAACCGGAAGGCTCAGAAGCTGATGGAAACCTACAACAAACAAGACGTTATTTTATTGGAGAAAGTGTATGACACCGTTTTACCTTGGATTGCTAACCATCCTAATCGTAGTCATCATAGCGGGTCTGCTGTATGCCCGAACTGTGGCTCGAAGCACCTTCAACATCGAGGATTTACTATCACCGCCGTGGGACGACAACAGCGCTTCCAATGCCAAGACTGTGGCAAGTGGAGCAAAGCCTCGGAAAGCTACCAAAAAAATCCTAAAGAAAGCCGTATCAATTCAATCTAAACCCAAAGGAAAATCTAAATGAAACAGACTAAAATTAACAAGCTTATCAATGCCCTGCGTAAGCGTAGCCTCACCGTCCGTGAGATTGCGGCTCGCTTCCGTGTCCCTAATGTCTATGCCATCATTGACGACATCCGTAAAGTGCACAACCTGAACGTGCAGCGTACCACAACCCGAACAGGCATCACCGCCTACCGTCTTGTTGCATAAGGATTGGCATGAAAGACCCTGATTTCCTCGAAGAAGTTGTGGAAAGAGTGGAATCGGCCTACGAGCCTGACGAAATTGTCGGGCTCTTAGAGCTTTCCATGATGGACGTAGCCCAAGCATTTGAGAAGGACTTCCTCGACTTGGCATTTAATTTAGGATTTATTAACGAAACTACTGGAGACAATGAAGATGAAGACGAATACAACTGGTAATGGCTTCTGGGGCAACGTGCTCAAGGGCGCTGTCGCTTACTTCTGGGTGCTTATTGTGGCAGGCTTGGCTGGTGTAGCCTTTAATGTGTTTCTAACTTTTGCAGGATTCTAAATGACAGTGATGACGGATTATCAGACGGTGATTCACCGTACCCGTTACGCTCGCTACCTTGAAGACAAGGGGCGGCGTGAAACGTGGGAGGAAACGGTAGGGCGGTACATGGAGAATGTTGTGGGCAACAAGGTTGACCCACTGATTTACAAGCGCCTGCAAGATGCAATTATCAATATGGAAGTGATGCCCTCCATGCGAGGGCTGATGACAGCAGGCAAGGCTCTGGAGCGTGACAATGTTGCTTTATTTAATTGTAGCTACATTCCCGTTGACCATCCGCGAGCGTTTGATGAGGCTATGTATATCCTCATGTGCGGTACTGGAGTCGGCTTTACTGTCGAGCGACAAGACATATCTAAACTTCCTTGCGTTGCAGACGATATGCGTGAATCGGACACGACTATCGTGGTTGAAGATTCTAAGCTTGGCTGGGCCAAGGCATTTAAGGAGCTGGTTAGCCTCCTGTACGCAGGACAAGTACCCCGTTGGGATGTTAGCAAGGTGCGCCCTGCTGGTGCAAGACTTAAAGTTTTCGGTGGTAGAGCTTCTGGCCCTGAGCCATTGGTTAGCCTATTCAAGTTCTGCTGTAAAACTTTCAAGGGAGCTGCCGGACGAAAGCTGACAAGCATTGAATGCCATGACATTATGTGTAAGATTGGTGAAACTGTGGTTGTTGGTGGTGTTCGCCGTTCTGCCCTGATTAGCCTGAGCAATCTGTCTGACGACCGGATGCGCAACGCTAAGAGTGGTGCTTGGTGGGAAAACAATCCGCAACGTAGCTTGGCTAACAACAGCGTGTGTTACACTGAGAAGCCAGACGTGCAGGCGTTTATGAAAGAGTGGCTGTCTATGCACGAGAGCCAGTCTGGTGAGCGTGGCATTTTCAATCGCATTGCTGCCAAGAAGCAGGCTGGGAAGAATGGACGTAGGGACACCAATCACGACTTCGGAACCAATCCGTGTAGTGAAATCATCCTACGCCCCTATCAGTTCTGCAACTTGACAGAGGTTGTTTGTCGTGCTGACGATACGCAAGAGTCTCTTATGCGTAAGGTTGAGCTGGCTACAATCCTTGGTACGATTCAAGCTACGTTCACAGACTTCCGCTATCTGCGGAGCATCTGGCGTAAGAACACTGAGGAAGAGGCATTGCTTGGCGTTAGCTTCACTGGCTTGCTAGACAGCCCATTAAAGGATATGTATTATGAAAGCTCCGACCAGCTCGAAGCACTCAAGGCACACGCAGTTGCTACTAACAAAGCATGGGCGGAACGGCTTGGAATCAATCAATCAGCAGCGATTACGTGTGTCAAGCCGTCTGGAACTGTCTCTCAGCTTGTGGATAGTGCTTCTGGTCTGCACCCTCGCTTCGCTCCTTTTTATATTAGGCGAGTTCGTAACAGCGTCAACGACCCGTTAAGCCAGTTCCTGAGCAGTCAGGGAGTGCCGTGGGAAGTTGATAAAATGTCCCCGAATACGGTGGTGTTTAGCTTCCCTCAGAAGTCACCAGAGGGTGCTGTGTGCAAGGATGGCCTCACGGCCATTCAGCAGATGGAATACTGGAAGCACATCCAAGACAATTGGTGTGAGCATAAGCCTTCAATCACCGTGTACTACAACGATGACGAGTTTATGGAGCTTGGGGCGTGGGTGTGGGAACACTTCGATGAAATCAGTGGTGTTGCTTTTCTACCACGGATTGACCACACATACGAGCAAGCCCCGTATGAAGAAATCACTAAGGAGCAGTATGAAAACCTTGTGTCTGAAATGCCAGTCATTGACTGGAGTGCCTTTGTCGAGTCAGAAGATAACACAGAAGGCACACAAACGCTCGCCTGTTTCGGAGCGTCCTGTGAGGTCGTGTAAATCATCATGAAGGAGACTACTATGGAAGTGCTTGTAGAATACGAGTGCCCTGAATGCGGCACAAACAAATGGGATGTTAATGGTACAGAAGCTGTGTGCTGTTCCTGTGGCTATATACAGGAAAACATCATCAATCACATTGAGGCCGACACCAAAGAGGCGCTCAGGCAGCTAGAGGAGATTGAGGAATGGCTATCTACAGTTACGACTGCGGAGAGCACGGACGATTTGAAGTAAGCCGTCCTATGGCAGAGAGTGACGAGCAGGGGAAATGCCCTGCTTGTGGCTTGATGTGGGACAGGGTGAAGTTTGTTGATGTTTCTATTGCCCATGACTATAAAGGATTGTGGATGAAAAACCACGGAGGATATAGCGTGATGGATAAAAAGTAATAGCCCTTAGGTTAGTTCTGATTTCGTTCTTACTCCATAAGTTAAACTAAAAGCCCCGCATCGCTGCGGGGCTCTTTTTATTTCATCCGTCTGGACAGCTCGTCGTATGCATCTGCTATTGTAGCATTTGCACCGCCAATCTTTGAGAACAGCGCCTTGTTTCGTGAGTAGGCTTTTGGGAACGCCTTAGCAAAAGTCATGCTAGGATTTTCCTGTAGCTTCTTTAGGAACTCTGCGCCACCGCTACGGCCTAGGAAGTGCATTGAGTAACGCTGTGCGTCATTCAGCCTACTTACCCCTAGAGTGTTCTTAGCATGGCTTTCGTTGCCCTTAGTAAATGTCTCAAACAAGCGGTATTGATTGCTAGGGGAGAACACATCATCGTCAGACAAACCTGCCTCTTTCTGCACATCTTCCAGCGTAGCCAGAGTGAACTGGTACGCACCTGCGGCGCTGTCCCTGCGACCGCGTTGGAGGTTCTTTACTTCCCCAATCGTCATCCTGTCCAGAGGCTTAGAGGGCTTTGTCTCGCCAGTGAATAGGTCATAGCGCAATCCGCCCTCTTTGGCAAACAGCTTCTTACCGTAGGCATCATACGAGGAAGACACCATGCTTTGATTCCTGTCCCATGCACGCTGTCTTGGGTAAGTGGCTGGCGCTGGGGTGTACGAAGTTGAGCTACCACTGTACATGTCCATCGTGCTCTTCATACGACTAGCTCGCAGGGAAGAGAATATCTCGTTGCGCTTTCTCAGTCCGCTACGCACATCAGATGCAGTAGCCATCATAGCTCCTTGGGAGCTTCCCTGAATCTGACGTAACGAGCGCACCTTGACAGGCTTTTGCTTTACGGGCTCCTCGCCTTCCTTTGGGGCAGGCGGTGGGCCGAACAGCATATCTCCTACACTCTCCATATTACTTCTCCGATGGTTTCTTGGAATTCAGCAAGGCTTCCAGAGTGGTAGTGTCTTTTCGGAACGCATCCATTTCAGCGGCAAATCCACTTGACACCCAAATCTCCTTGAATGCCTTTCGGAACCCCTCGGAGTCCTCACCCTTGTAGCGACCAGCATACCAGTCATTACCAGTAAAGCCTTCTTCAATGGTGTTCGGAGGGTCATACTCGCTCTGGTATTTCTGAGGGAGCTTTGAAACGATGTATAGATACATCCTATCCCAAGTCATCAGACGAGAGGCGATACTGGCCTCAATAAGCTCAGGCGTGCCCTTGTCCTCAAGCTGTGCGTACATGTTGGTGAAGGCTCGATTTACGCCAGTAACCACTACCTTTGTCTCACCGAGTGATGGAGCTACCTGTAGGTTGCTTTCCCGACTAACGACGGGTGTGTAGTAGGATGCCAGAAGCAAGTCTGTGGTTTCTACAGTACCGGATAGGGTGCCTTCTGTAGCGGCCTTTGATGTGTTCCATAGGATTGGCATCCGCTGGTAGCCTTCATATGACGTAGCGCCAAACACTTCGTCACTATATACATATCCCTTCTCGCCAGAATGGTTAATCTTAGACCAGCCCACAGAGGCGGTGTTCACAACAGACTTATCTACTTCACCCACGGGGCGAGCCCTAGCATACGCATCCTTAGCGGCAGGGACTGCACTCATGTCCTGCAACACCATCTGGCTTTGCCGAATTCCAGCGAGCTGTACTGGGTCCCCCTGAGCCTTAATAAGAGCGTCCAAGTTGTTCCTTTGCATACGCATACGCTCGGCCTGCGCCTTAGCTCCAGCCGCCTGAGTGCCAGTCATGGCTTCAAGAGATACGATAGTTGCATCCATCTGCTCTATTGTCGCCACGGCGTCGCTACGAGCCGCCGAAGAAATGCTCGGGTCGGTGCTAATCATTCGGTCAGTGAACTCAGTGGTAGCCATCTTGGTATCGTAGGCATTGCTAGCCGCATCCGCGCTAGCTAGGGTTTCTGCCTGAAAGCCGTCCTTTGTTCCAGAGAATTGCATCTGAGCCTTAGATAGCTCTTTAGTCGCCCCTTCAAAATCACCAGCATCGGACAGCTTGCGTGCGTTGACGATAGCCGCCAAGAACGCGTCCTGTCTCGGAGAATACTGGATTAGCTTCTCCATCTGAGCAATCTGAGAATTGACAGTATCTTTCTTTTGCTCTGCGCCTGCCCCAGCAGCCTTCCACATTTCCGCGCGCAATAGGTCGGATGCCTTTGTCACATCGGAGCCCAAGATATCTGTAGCCAATCCACGAATCTCGTCTCCCATGTCAGGGCGAGCCATTGCCGCCCTAGTAATCATCGCCTGAGCCCGTGTCTGCAATTGTAAAATGCTGATGTTGCCCTGCGACTGAGCTGCTTGCAAATCACCAAACTCCGTGCGAAGCTTGGCTAGTTGCGTCTCGCCCTCGGTGGATAGCCCACCGCGAGCCTTGCCTTGCTCAAGCGTAGCAAACAACAACGCCTTCTGGAGTGTTGGGTCTGTGTCAATTTGAGATTGTACATTACGGAAATATTCAGCACCAGCTTCCTGAAACTTAGCATCAATGCTAGCATTCTGTTGCTTGCGAGCATCTATAGCAATCTCACCAGCACCCTCAACGGCTCGAATAAGAGCCGTATTCACAGGAGTAACTGGAGTTTGCGTCTGAATCCCCTGCATTTCTGGGGTGTTGTAATTACTTGTTACCATTATTTTTCGCCTCCAACATATTCGTATTGAGCCATCCAGTCAGCTAAAGCTTGCGTTAGTTCGGCATCATCCCGACCAACACCGCTATTGCGGATTTCCTTAACTCGCTCGTAGCCCTTCTTGTTGATTTCAGCAGCTTTAACTTCACCAACATATCGTGTAACCAAGCGCCCTTCTTTAGTTTGCTTGTTCATGTCCTCACGGATAAGCTTCTCAAGCTCCTTCTGAACGTCATCAGCAAAGTCCGTATCAAGCCCAGACATTCGGATTGACAGGGCGGCATTATACTTCTCTAAAGCAGCCGCTGTAAGCTCCTGTGGAACGCCGTCAATAAGAACATCAGAGTACAGCCATTTCTGATAGCTACGGGCGGTGTCTCTAACTTCCTTATCATAATCGTCCGGCTTAGTTAGCATATTCTGAATAGAGTTCTGAGCACGATAGTAGTCACTGTCGCTCATCGTCTGAGCACCAACGCCCACCAAGTAGTAGAAGTCAGACAGAGAGCCCTTACCAGTTTCACCAGTAGGAACGCCGTTCTGCATAAGCTCGTTATAGTTGCGCAGAATCATGTAGCGCTCTACGTCACTCAGTGTAGGAACCATCTTCTTCAGAACGTCAATAGAAGCTACTTGAACAATCTTATCCAGCTCTTCATAGGTTCGCTGTTCAGGTGCAGAGTTCTTCCATAGGCTCACATAGCGCGACACAATATCCATGATGGAGTTGTTGCCACTCAAGCCAAGGAAGGCACCGCCAACTTGGGTTAGGCCAGAGAATACATCGCCCTTACGCATATCCCCGAAGCCTTCTACAAACGCTGTTGCGTTGTCAAGTACAGATTGTGTCAATGCAATGGTTGCACCAGTACCAACACGGCTGGACAAGTCAAACTCAATAGCATCCATGTCCTGTACGTTCTTGTCTGTATCAGCAAGATAGCCTACGGCTCGGACAAGGGCATCAATGGCAGAAGTTAGCAGGCCATGCTCAGCCAGCCTACGGGCAGGGCTCTTCTCCCATATCTCACGCCGCTCAGGATGCTCTGGGTCATCAATGTATTCATTGAGCCACACCTTATAAGCATGTGCTACAGAGTCAGCAGCTCGCCACCCGTACATAGGGACAGCACCCACCATCAACCGCAACGAGTCCATCTTCGTCATCGTAGTAGGTTGAAGTCCAGGAATCAGCGTCATCTGCATCTTCATACCGTATGACAAGAACTGAGTCATAGCTGAGAAAGCGCCTCGCTGAACACCAAGTTGACCCTCTGGAGTCATGTTACCCAAGAAGTCCTGTGTGCGCCCAAGAAGCGTAGCACGCCCTTCAGGAGTCTTTAGGAAGCGCTTGTTCTTACCACGCAGAGCCATATACTGTGCTAGATAGGTGAACTGCGTAGCGAAGTGTTCGCCAGCAGGAGCGCCCACGGAGTCCAGCACGTCCTGCGCTTTCGATGCCAAGTCACGAAGCGTAGCGCTTGTTCCCGAGCGTGTGCCAGTGATTCGCTCGGCATCATTAAGGGCAGTGTGCTTCATCAGCGAGTTGTGCCTCACCTGACTCCACAAGCCATTAGTTACATACGAGTCAGCCAAGTCTGCCAGCTCGTCAGAGGACAGTCCCGTCACCTTCTCGAATGTACGTAGCCCCTTGATGGTGGCTTCCATTTCAGCCTTGCTAATAGCGCCAGCCGCATAGTCCAGACGGGCAAACAACGCCTTCTGGAACACGCCATGCAAAGCCATAGCCTTGCCACTACTAACAGGCCAGCCAGCATTAACGGCGGCCTGCATAGCATTGAGCTGGTAGTGCGGAAGCGGACGCAAACGCATTACAGTCATGTAGCGGAACTTCTTCCACAGATTGACTGGGCTGAATCCAGAACGAGACACCCTCTGCATAAACGCCTGAGCCGAAGGCCAGCGTGTAGACTTCGTAGCCAACCACTCAGCAGTGCGTGATGTAAACTGAATCGTGGGGTCGGGAAGCATCTTATATCCGTCAATAGTACGGATGATTGCTTTAACTTCTCCCCACTGCTTCTCTAAGTGCGTAGGAGGCTTGCCCACCAAATCATCAAGGCCAAGCGAGCCTCTACGAAGAACTTCTTCAGGACTGCGCAGTAGCTCGGGATACTTAGCCACACTACGTAACAGGGAGTTCTCCAGATGTTGAACGTATGAGCCCTTAGTGTAGTTGTCTGAGATTAGACGGAAGGTTGTGTACACAGCATCAATCGGGTCTGTGTAGTTGCTACCCACAGGGCCGTCCAAGCTTGTCACAGTGGCTCCCTTCTTACCGTAGGTCAGGCCACCAAGGTTCTCGTAGATGCCAGAGCGAACCTGAATAGACTGGTTGTAGGCACTACCGAAAGGCTCAGCACGGAGCTCCTTATACTTGTCAGAGAACTCACTGCCCTGCTTAAAGGCTCCGTTCACATATTCTTTGTTCACGAAGTCTTGAGCAACGCCCAACGACTTAGAAGTGGCAATAGCGTACTTCCTGCCACTCTTCGACACGCCATACACTACGTAGTTGTCATTCAGGATTTCGGGGAAGTAGCCAGCCTCTTTCGGAAGAACGTCATCGCCCTCACGAACAGCTCGAATAGACACAGCAGAGTCTGCTGTCTTCACGGCAGTGTATTGCACTTCAACGCTGCCTGCCCAATCCACAGCTTGGTTTTCGTACAAGGTGTAGCCTTTCTCTTTGAGAGCTGCCATTTCAGCAGGGCTCAATGTACGTACAGCTTCATCGCCAGTTTCATCAGCAAAGCGAACGCCTTCACCTTCACGAAGGATTGGGGTGGCCTCAACTTCCTTTCCATAGGCAATTAGGGAGCCACGCTTGGAAGTGATTGCCTTCCAGTTGTCTGATGCCATTGTCCGTGATAGGCCACGATTCGCATACCAGTGGGACGTTTCAAGAGAACGGCGTATGCCGTAATAGCCAGCAATGGAGCTGTCAGATTCAACACCAAGGGCACGTAACTCCTCCTTAGTGAGCATACGACCAGCCTCTTGGGTTTGGCGCATAGCATTATTAACAGCAGGCCACTCACTGGCTTTAATTCGACCAATAGCGTTATTGTATAACGTCTTGAACATGTCCTCTGTAGCACGCTCACTACCAGCACCAACTCGCAGGCCGTTAACAATCTTATCTCCAAGCGCACTATAGAAGTTGCGCACAGGAGACATAGAAGAGGCAAACAGAGCAGCACGATGGGCAGGAATACCAACACCATCTACAACGCTCTCGGCAAGGCCGTCTGTGTAGATTAGCTTATTTGTGGGAACCTTGTAGGCTGTGTCCACATACCACTCGAAATGCTTAGCGCCCTTCTTGGAGTTAGCCAGAGCTTCCGCAGACTTGAAGATATCTCCGTCAGCCTCTGTATATACAACGCCTGAGTTCTTATCTCGCAGGGAATACTTAACATCGCCAAAGCCTTCAAGCTTGACGTTAGCAACAGCTTTCTTTGCGGCTTCTAGTGTCTTGTACCCGACGTTATCACCGCCACCAAACCTACCAAGAATCTCTACGGATGTGCCGTCTTCTGAGATAGCAATGGTGCTCATGGACGGAGAGCCATGCAAGCCCTTCGCCTTAGCGTAGTTACGCACTGCAATAGGAGCCTTCTTGGAGATTGGGGCAATGGGACGAGTGAGCGACACAGCAAGCTGGTCTTCGATACGGCTCGTCAATACGTCAATATCTTCCAATGCGTTGTTCAAGTCAACGCTGATGTTGCTCCTATCGAAGTTGACGGGACTTTTAGGCAAGCCTGCCGACACCATGTCCGGAAGGTCATTCTCTACGCCTGCACCCCCAGCACGCACAGCAGCCGCCACTTCATTAGCAACGGCCTTACGCGACACAGGAGCAATGCGGGCGGCAGAGCGAATCATGCGGCTTGTGTTACGCACACCACGGAACGCACCGCCAACAAATGGAATAGGGTCTACAACAGTGGCAACAGAGTCCAAGGCGCTAGCCACGCTGTCTACATTGTCTGCTCCAACAAAGTCAATAGCAGCTGCAAGCCACTTGTTAGTGCTCTCTTCTGGATTGGCTTTACGGGGAATCTCTGCAAGCAGGGTGTCATACACGTTCTGCAAGGCAAGAGTACGGCCTCCGTTCACATTCTGCCACGGATTCTGTTTTAGGTAGGAGGACAGATGATTAGCTAGCTTTGTCTTTTCTGCTGGAGGAAGCTTAGCAATTGCTTTGGCAATGTCACGCTTAACTCCGCCCGAGCCTTCCTTGGCGAACTGTGTAGCATAATTGCCACCGCTTCCATATTTAGTTACAAAGTCTTGCAGGGGCTTGATGCCACTTGTATTGAGCACATCAAAGATAACGGCATTCTCGTGCGTGAAAGCACCGGGAATTATCTCAAGCAACGTATTGCCCAAGTCTGTAAATCCACCCTGCCCTAGCATACGAGGCATGAAGTGATACTGCTTATCCGCAGCTGCACGAGCTGCTAACAAAGCTTCATTAGCCTTGTCATCATCATCAAGAGACATGGCTGTAGACACAGCAATAGCTTCCGCCTTGCCACGGACATTGTTGGAAGCACGAGCCGCTTCACGGCGTGTTCCGTTACGCTCGTCAATACGAGCACCCTCTTCATCAATGGTGCCGTCACGAAGGGCAATAGCTTCCTCACCCTTCTTGTCAAACATAATCTCAGCATTCTTGTATTCGTTGTCGTCCTGATTGGCTACAAGCGATTTGCCCATGTATAGGCGTGCGGCATCCCTACGCATTTCAACGGAGATGTTAGGGTTGTACGCCAGCTCCTCAAGAGCAGCTTTGCGAACTTCAGCTTCGTCAGAACGGGCTCGTTCTAGGATTTCAAGAACGTCTCCCTGCGTAGCTCCAAGCTCGTTAATTTCCTTACCCACAGCCTCACCAGCCATGCGGAAATACGAGTTCATGTCTGCTTGTTGATACAAGTCAGGCATAAACACTTGCTCAGGAGCCGCCTCTACTGTAGGTGCAGCTAATACTTGTTGTTTCACTAAGCGTTCCTTTAGCTATTAAATAGCGATGATTGGTCTTTTTTCTTAGCGGGCATACTCAGGCCGAATTCTCCAGCTTTCTGCAACACACCAAAGCCAGTTTGCATATTGTTCAAGCTCGACAGCTTAGAGGCCGTGTCCTGCTCTCGGAAACTTGAGCCTATGTTGGAGGCAGCTTGTGAGGCGATAGAGCCACGCTGTCCAGCTTGACTTGAGCTTCCACCAGTGCCTGAGACAACACCAACAAATTCATTGGCACGCTGACGCTGACGCATCGCGGCAAGTTGCTTTAGACGCTCACGGCGATTGGCAGCTCGGGACGCTTTCTCTTGTTCGATAGACGACTTTCGAGCCGTGTATGCCTGCCCTGCCATACCAACTGCAACGGCGCTTAGTGCAATTGTTGTAAAAATTCCCATATCAAATCTCCTTAATCCAAGCCTGTTCTCGCTTGAAGTAACCTTTCTTTGTTAAATATCTGTCCAATCCAGAGCTGTCTAGCGTAGCCAGTCCTACATAGGAAACTCCTTGTGCCTTAGCGGAGTCTTCGTAAGCCTGTAGAAGCTTTGTCCCAGCCCCTGTGCTAGCACGGCACTTCGGACTCACCCACCACGCCAGCTCCATGCTAGACTGTGCGGTGCTGTTGAACCAGAAGCTACGCTTAATGGCTAACAGCATTCCTACAACAGCCCCATCTACAACAGCTACGTGAGAGAGCTTGTCGTCTAGCGCATCAAAGAACCCTATAGCGAAGTCTTCTTCTAGTGGAAGATGCTCCGAGTATTGTGTGTTTGACACAAACTCTGTAAGCAGCCTAAATACATCATCAAAATGTTCTTCGCGTAGTGGTTCAATCATACAACCGTGTTCCCTGTATATTTAATAGCCCATCCTAGGATGTGCAAGTTCTTTCCTGCCGAGGAGTTAAACTTCAGTGATAGCGCTTTTCCTCTCCCTGTCAGCCTGTTCTTGGTAGTGACAACGCTATGCCCATAGTCAAGAGGCTGCCCAGCCACAGGAAGAAGCAACGCCCTGTTGAGGCGATACACTTCTGTTTCTGGCCCCCACTTACCACTTGTGGAGCTATCTGAGAAGTCCCAGCGACTCTGTAGAATACAGGAGCTCGGGTCGTCATACTCAACACCACCAAAACTAACGGCCTCCACTATGTTCTCTGTCCGCTTGAAGTGGACGATTAGATAGGGAGCCTGCTTGTTCGTCATGCTTGTGCCTGCGAGCTCGTGTCCCGTAATCAAATAGCCTTCATAATACCTACCAACACCATTGAAGCTTTTCCAGTCTACGAAGTCTCTATCACGATAGTGTGCAAAAGATATTCTAGGAACAGAAGAGCCAGCTTCGTAATACAACACCAAATACTTAGTGATGCTGCTTCCTAGCGTTGCGGCACTAATCAGGTCTGGGGTAGTGATGTAACCTACTACGTATGGAGAAACCCCATCCAACACTGTGATGCTATTCTTTGTAAACGCAGATAGCGTAACGTCAAGCACAAGCTCTGTGTCATACTTATACTTGTAATTAACTCCGTCATACGCCAAGCTAGTGCTATATAGCCATGTAGCCTTGCGATTAACAGCATCGTAACTACCAGTAGCAAGCTCTTTGTTTGCCCTTGGGAGGCCAGCGAACAGGCTTTGGATTGTATTCTCAGAAAGGTTCTTAATGCCAACACCACCCTCTACAGGGCCGATGTAGTAGATACCTGCCTTACTCCAGTACATAATGGATGACTCTGTTCGGATGATGCTCTTACCGCTAATCACTCCGAAGTCACTTACTTTTTCCACTTGTTGTTCTGTAGCGCTAAATCCTGCGTCACCACCACGAATAGCCCATATACCATTCTGAGCAAAGATGTACATGGTGTCATTGAGAGGCACCATCTTGTAAATCTTACCGCTATCTAGGATGTTTATATATCCACCATCGCTAGGGGCAAGCTCGTTATCAATCTCAGATGTTGTATCTGCGTCTGAATGACAGGAGCCAAAGTCTTGCGGGGTGCGCACAATGCGGCTGTAGAACACAAAGCCCTGCATAGAAGGAGCCGTATCAGTCAAGCTAACTTGCTTGCCGTCTAGCCCTGCATACCACACGCGTTGCTGGAAGAAACTGGAGCAGCTAGGGCGTGAGTTCTCTATATCAACCGGAACCGTAACACCACTAGCGGCAGTACGACTAGCGCTTCTAGTGAAGGCGTTGATGATGTATCGGCCTTTGGGAGATGCTGACGTACCAAAGTCTGTCTTGTCTAATTTTCCCGGAGCAAAGTCATCCGTGCTGTTCTTAGCTACATACCAAATCTCGCTATTGGCTGGGTAGGAGCCACGATTGGAAAACACGGCTGCGTTGCGTGTAGCGTCCCATCCTTGGTTGTACAGATTGTACTTGTGTGCGTCAGACAGCGTTGCTGGTTGGGCACCAACAGTAAGGCCATCAAACACCCCAAATACATCACGAATCTTCAGGTCAATACTACGGATTGTAACTACTCCATTCACATACTCTAGGACAGCAGGGTTGCCTGTGCCGGATGTAAAGAAGAAGAAGCCCATACCATAGTCTGATTGAATCTCTTTTGACACATCTGTAATGTAAGCAGACGCATCTAATGCTGCCACTAAGCTAGAGCTTATAGCAGATGCGTTGGCATTGTACACAAGGAGCTGACTGCCCACTTGCACAACACTAAACTGATTTGCAACTGTATTCCCTGCATTCACCCACTCGTGGCTAGAAACGCCAATAGCCGCACTCGTCATAGACGGTACGGCGACAGAGGTGTAATTGCTTTCAAAGTCCATTCCATAGCGGAGCTGGCGAGAGCCGTCCCTATTTAGGACGAAGTTTGCTTCATCAATAGAAGCATCTTCAGGGAAATTTAAAGAGTTGGCTTCAGTGATGATGCCTTTAATGAAGCTGTTATACTCTTTGTTTGCGCTTTGTATTGCCACTTTCTTCTCCGACAGGGGCTTCC
>Ga0315909_10004559_pt1 | contig 16275 bp, 17 predicted proteins | sample LakEriMetagenome_11_FD_203527 | JGI IMG/M metagenome (GOLD analysis project Ga0315909, IMG submission 203527) | Freshwater fungal communities from buoy surface, Lake Erie, Ohio, United States - Buoy 2 MA125 | ecosystem: Environmental > Aquatic > Freshwater > Lake | place: USA: Lake Erie, Ohio...
GGCACAGCAGTAAAATGGCCAGTTGGTGTTGGTGGTAAAGGCAACGAAGGTGTGGCTGTTCAAGTACAAAGACTTAAAGGTGCTTTTGGTTACGTCGAATATGCCTATGCCAAGCGTAATAAGATTCCCTATGCAGCTGTGAAAAATCGCGACGGCAACTTTGTACAGCCCAGCGATGATACATTCAAAGCAGCAGCCGCAAATGCAGATTGGAAAAATGCACCAGGCATGTATTTGTTACTCACATGGCAAACAGGCAAGGATGCTTGGCCAGCCACAGGTGCAAGTTTCATCCTCATGCATCGTCAACAAGCAGACGCGTTAACCGGTCGCGCAGTTCTAAAATTCTTTGATTGGAGTTACCGCAACGGCGGTCAAATGTCAACTGAACTAGAATATGTTCATATGCCAGCCGATGTCATCAAACTAGTTCAGGACAATTGGAAACGAGACTTCCGTGGTCCAGACAACAACCCAATCTGGAAATAAGGAACAGCCATGAAATTATTTAAAATTTTTGCTATTGTGGCGGCCATGGTAGCAACAACCCCAGCGTTGGCCGATGAGTATAAAGATACACTGAATATTCTCAGAGAGAAGAATGTAATCACTCAACAAGAATATAATGACAAACTCAAGGCCTATGAAGATAGAGAAGAAAATAAAAAGTTTGCAGAGCAAAGAATCGACAAAGATGTTAGCGATTCAGTCAAATATAGACAAGCAAGAGCAAACGATGGTTCAGTCACAGAAAATGGACTTGGACTCAAATCGAAAGATGGGAACAATACAGCACAGTTTACGGGTAGAATTCACATGGATTATCGACACTACACACCAGATTATGGTGTCGGTCAAACCACGGATTCGTATCAAAATTTAGCAGAAGTTCGCCGTGCTAGATTTGGTGTTCGCGGTCAGTTTGCCAAAGACTTTAAGTACCAATTGCTGGCCAATTTCGGTGGAAGCGATGGCTTTAGTTCTACGTCAAGCACCGCTGACGAAATGTGGGTTAACTATGCTGCAAATCCAGAGATGCAGTTTCAATTTGGTTTGTTCAAAATGCCGTTCAGTCTTGAACAGTTGACTAGTTCAAACAATCTTGACTTCATGGAACGCAGTCTCATTGGTCAAAATGATACTGAATTTATTCCTGCCAAAGAAACTGGTTTTATGCTGCACGGCGTACCAAAACCTGGGTTGACCTATGCAGTGGCAGTCAGCCGAGGCAAGTCAAACAAGAGTGCAGAGTTCGATGGACTTGACTACATTGGTCGTATAACCACCAACATTGCCGAGCTCACCGGCAGCAAAGCCTATGTTGCACATCTGGGTGCAGCATACAGCACTGGTGAGATCAAGAGCGGTGTTGCACCAGCCAGTGGCAGAACAGAATCACGTATGCAGTCTGGTTGGTTTACTGGTACTGCGTTGAGTGGTGCTACTACAAGAACACGCCAAGGATTAGAAGCAGCTGTTGCATATGATGGCCTTAAAATTCAGGGTGAGCAATTCAATTTCAAATATGATCCTTTGTCTGGCAGCGATCAAGAAATTCGAGGTTATTATGTTCAGGCACTATATAATCTGACCGGCGAATCACATGCATACAAAGACGGTGTGTTTGGCTGGATCAAACCAAACAATCCCATTGACAAAGGCGGTAAAGGTGCATGGCAAGTTGGTGTGCGCATGAGCGAGTTTGATGCCAGCGACATCAGCGTAGCCACTGGTAAGTCGAATCGTGCTACTGCCATGACCTATGGCATTACCTGGTTCTGCACCGACAATCTGCGATTCATGCTTAACTATGTCGACACCAAATTTGACGCACTAGTAGGCAGTTCCGGCAGTCGTGTAAATGGCGAAAAAGCCATTATGTTTAGAAGTCAGCTGAGTTTTTGATATATAATTAATGATTTTCATGATGTAAATTCAGGCCCAAACTGTATAGATACTATGCAGGCATTGGGCCTGAACAACCTAGGAGAAAACTATGAAGTGGACCACACCCGCAGCTCAAGATATGCGTTTTGGCTTTGAAATCACCATGTATATCGCAAATCGCTAATTGACATTCTAGTATAGATATATAATAATAGCAGTTGCTGGACCTGTATAAAACCAGCACACATCACTCACAACACAGAAAGGTACCACCATGTCAAATCTGACACCGTTCGAGATTCGCCTTGAACTTCTAAAAATGGCGAAGGAAATGCTTACCGAAGAGTATTATGGTAAGCGTGATCAAATTAGTCAAGACTGGCAAGTCAAGGTAGAGTCCGCTAAACTTCACGGACAACAAATACCTGAACACCCAGCACTTCCGCCCTACCCCACAGAAAACGATGTCATTGCCAAGGCACAGTCCTTGAATGGTTTTGTTTCTAACACACCCTCAGATAAAGTAAGCAAAAAATCTGCCTGATTGGGGGAACGGTACGCTTCGGCGTACCTTCTTAACAAGGAGAACTCATGCTGAACAGACACATTGTTCGACGTTTTTTAGTTAGTGCCACGTTATTTTCCGTATTTGTAGCCGGCATCAATACACTGTATCAAACTCAGGCGCAGGCTCGCATGGCCCAGGAAATCCAAAGCCAACGCATTGCTGCCGAGCGCACCAAAAAGAAATTGGTAGAAGCCAAACTCAATCGCGAAATTACCTGCATGGCTCGCAACATCTATTTTGAAAGTGCCAGCGAGCCCATCAAGGGCAAGATTGCCGTGGCTCAGGTCACCATGAACAGAGTCAACAGCGGTCAATTTCCTGCATCGGTCTGCGGTGTTGTACACCAAAAGACTCACTACGAAGGTTTGACTGTATGTCAGTTCAGCTGGGTCTGTGAAGGCAATTTGAAGATTCGCGCACCGCATCTCTATGAAGAAAGTCTGCGCGTAGCTCGTCGCGTCATGCTGGATGGTGTGCGTCTACCAGAACTGCAGGGTGCCAAATACTTCCATGCTACCTATGTACAGCCTGGTTGGAATAAACAACCCAAGGCTCGCATTGGTAACCATATTTTCTATTGACAGCTTGTAAAACTTGCCTTATACTGATATATAACAGTGCAGTGAATGTTGAACTGTATTATTTTAACTGAAACGGAGAATGATTCAATATGAGTACTAAACTCAAGCCGCCTGTGAAGGCGCCCAGCAAAGTCAATCCCCTGTTTGTCAACAAACAGGCCGAAGCGCCCAGACAGAAATCGGTGTTTATTGCTACTCCGATGTTCGGTGGTCAGTGCAACTACATGTACATGATCAGCCTGATCAATCTGCTGACCAAGCTAAGTCAGGCTGGCATACCCACCATGTTCGAAGTCGCAGCCAATGAAAGTTTAATTACCAAGGCTCGCAACATCCTGGTTGAAGGCTTCTTAAAAAGTCAGGCCACGCATTTACTGTTCATCGATGCCGATCTGGGCTTTGATGCCGATGATGTGATTCGCATGATTCAAGCCGACAAGGACATCATTGGTGGACAGTATGCCAAGAAGAAAATGAACTGGGATGCTGTTAAACATGTTGTCAGCAGTCGTCCTGACATTCCACCACATGCCATCAATGCTGTGATTGCCGAATCCACCTTCAAGCCTGTGGGTGATAGTTTAACCTTTAACATCAATGAACCAGTAGAAGTAGAAAGCATTGCCACTGGTATGATGTTGGTTAACCGTCGAGTGTTTACTGAGATGGCGGCACGCATGCCTGATATCCGCATCATCAGCGGCGGTTCAGAAACCATGGATCCAGCCACCATGACACGTCGAGCCGATGCTCCGCGCGAAGCTCATGCCTATTTTGATGTCAGCATCGATGAAGCCACGCGTGCCTATACCAGCGAAGACTTTACCTTCTGCAAACGCTGGCGACAACTAGGCGGCCAGATTTTCTTGGCACCCTGGACTCGCACAGTACACGTTGGCACCTATGAGTATGTCTGTGATCTCATGGCCACAGCGCAGTGGATGCAGCCACAGCAACCCCCGCCACCTCCGCAGACTTCGCCTCTTTTTAGCGGAACTGTGCCTCAGGCCAGGGCAGCGTAATGGGTGGCATCAACGATAGAGTTCAGAGTCAGAGTGCCTTGGGTCTGGTGTTGACTGGACCCAATGGCGAAGTCAAGGTCAATAAAAATGTGGATGCACAGGGCGAAAATCTAACCAATGAATTTGTTATCACCAAACAATTCAACAGTGCCAATGAGTTCAGTGCTTGGGTGCTGGCTCAGAGTCGTCTGGATCGTATCAGCAGCATGGATACCATCATCAATTACTGCACTGAAAAAGACATAGACATTGAAGCCGTGGCTCCCCTGATCAATCCAGTACTCAAAGAACGTATTCGTTTTGAAGCCGAAGAAGCCAACCTTATGAAACGCAGCGCCCGACTACCACTATGAACATGACTGAGTTTGAAGCCTACAAGATGTATTTGGCTTTGCGTGCACATTTCCAGACCGACGAATATGATGTGATCAAACAACGAGGACGAATCCGAGCCAGCCACAAGAGTTTTGTTGGCTCGGGCAAATCCTTTCAGTTCCTGCAGTTAACCAAGACATATCAGGATGCCGAGATCTGTGACTTCATGGTGGCTAATTTTACTGCGGGCGATCGCTGGGGCGGTGTGTTCAATGCCGATGCAGCTCGTCAGTATCAGAGCTGGAAACGCAGAGTAGAAAGTCTGAGATACATATTCACACAGGACCTAGACACACTAACCAATCTGATGGCCGATGAAGGCGCGGATCTGATTAGTCATGCAGCTGGTCGGCATCCACTGATACTGCGAGCCTACTTTGGCAATCATATCTGTCTAGAGACTGTGGTGATACTGGATGTATTGTTGAACTTCTGCAACGACTATGATCAGACCATGCAGCGTGTATTCATGTGGCCTGAAACCAGTCGCCTGATACGTAAATATCGACCTTTTTTAAAATTTGACACCGATGCCTTCAGAAAAATCTATGAAGAAAAATTCAGACCAGGATGAGTTGTCTCTGGATGATCGTTTAGAAAGACTTGAAGTATCATTTTTAAGATTAGACGCCGATATTAATAACCTGGCCATGATAGTGAATGAGCTCAATGAACGGTTGCGCAAGACTCAGGAATTTAGTGTTAAAATTGGTCATGCACAGAACCGCATACACGAGTACATTTCACACTGGCCTTTTGTCAGAGTAGTCAAGGACCATGGGCAAGACTTTTCGTAACGTCAGAGATGAGAGCCGTAAAGGTATTAAAAATAAAACGGCAACAAGGCTAGAAAAAGCCATTGAAAAATACAAGAAACATATATATAATGACGCATCCCCAGTAAATGAGGATGCCGATGATGATGATGTGTTTGATGACAACATTGATGATGAATCCAACCATACTCGGTTTATACAACGCAAATAAGGAGCATACAAATGGCATTTAATAGTCTATCCGATCTTAGAAAATCCCGCGGTGGTTTTGACACCCTGATGAAGGAAGTGGACAAAATCAGTCAACCCGCAGGTGGCGAACGCAAAGAAGATGATCGCTTCTGGCAACCAACAGTCGACAAGGCTGGCAACGGTTATGCTGTCGTTCGTTTCCTACCTCCTCCCCGTGGTGAAGAACTTCCTTGGGTACGTATCTGGAATCATGGCTTTCAAGGTCCTACTGGCAAGTGGTACATTGAGAATAGCCTGACCACCATAGGCAAACCTGACCCTGTCAGCGAACTCAACAATGAGCTTTGGAACAGTGGCAGCGAAGCCAACAAGGAAATCGCCCGCAAGCAGAAACGCCGTCTGAGCTATGTCTGCAACGTCTATGTGGTGTCTGATCCATCTAATCCTAGCAACGAAGGCAAGGTCAAACTGTTCAAGTTTGGCAAAAAGATCTTTGATAAAATCAAGGATGTAATGCAGCCTCAGTTCCAGGATGAAGAGCCGCTGAATCCTTTTGACTTTTGGAAGGGTGCAGACTTTAAGATCAAGATCCGCAATGTCGAGGGTTATCGTAACTATGACAAGTCTGAGTTCGCCAGTGCAGCTGCACTGAGTGACGATGATGCTGAAATTGAGAAGATCTGGTCAGCGGAACACAGCCTGTCTGACTTCATGGATGAGCGTCATTTCAAGAGCTATGAAGAACTCAAGCGTAAACTGGAGCAGGTACTGAATGCCGCAGGTGCACCAGCAGTGCGTGCTGAGAGTGCTGATCTAGATATGCCGCGTGCAGCTGCTAAACCAGCTGCCGCTGTGGCTAAACCAGCACCCAAGGCTGAAGCCGATTTTGATGAGGATGATGAAAGTCTAAGCTACTTTGCCAAGTTAGCAGCCGACGATTGATTGTAGCAAATCTTGCTGCAGGGGGACTTCGGTCCCCCTTTTTTTATTAGTAAAAATGCGCATTACGAGTGCTGTAGCGCTCCATGGCACTTTCTGTGCTGCGTACCTGTCCGCGCGGCACCATCATGTTGTTGGCCGGCGCCGGAGCGGGTGCCGGGGCCGGTGCTGCAGGCTGATTGATCACCACTGGTTTGTTGTTGGCTTCCTTGGCCACAGCATTGGTTTTGCTCAATCCATCAATTTTTTTGCTTGTCTGGTTAGACGTTTCCATGTAACGTTCTTTGGTCGCCATGTCTAGATTTCTTTGTTCCATGGCATTCATGGGCTCTGCCGCCATTCTGCCACCGACGTCTTCGCCATATAACTTTACATATTTTTCTTTGCGAGCAACATCCTGTTCCTCGTAGAGCTTTTGATATCTAGGATCTTTGGTGTAGTCCGTTTCCTTGGCAGCGGGTTTGTCTACAGGTTTAACCGTGGCTACGGGTTTAGGCGCAGGCGCAGGCGCTGTACCTGGTGCTCTGGGCGCCAAGGCGCGTTGTGCTTCGGGACTCAACGACGACATCCCCCGATTCGGCGCTGCGCCTTGCATGCCGGTCATTGGAGCAGGCGCTGCGCCTTCCATGCCGGTCATTGGAGCGGCCATGTTGGTGGTTGGCGTTACAGTTGGTTTGTCTTTGTTGGCAAAATATTCAGATTCTTTCTTGATGCGATCTGCTGCGGCCTGGTTGGCCATGTTGGGTGCTACAAAACCTCCAACCTTTTCTATGCCACGAGCCATGCCAGATTGAGCTTTTTCAAACCAAGACATGCGATTCCAATTGGAATCATCGGCCTTGGTATCAAGCTTCAGATCTTCGCCCTTTTCATCTTTACCTACTCCGAGTTTTCCTGCGCCATAGTCTACCAGACGGCTTGCACCATACATGGCAGCTCCGGCAGCCACAGTAGCACCTGCGGTTGTTCCTAGTGCAGCTCGACCAAGATTTAGTGCGCCTCGACCCGCACTCATTATTCCGCTGCCGGCACGTCCCAACAGTCTACCACCGCCGCGCATTATGTCACCTAAACCCAGTCCGCCCCCGGTTTCTTCTTCGGGCTTGGCCGCCGCCGCCATGGGCGCCGGCGTAGTGGCTGTTACTGTGGGTTTAGGTGGCCAGTCTTTGCCACCACCAGCGCCGGTATTGCCTGCGGACCAACCAGGTCCTCCGGATGCTGGTAACTTCAACGGGCCACGTAGATTTACTACTGTGGCGGTGATGTTCATGGCGCCGCTCTTGGGCATGGCCATGGGCTGACCACGACCCGCAGGTACTGGCGTTGGTGATGCAGCAGTTTGACCGCCGCGACTCTGTGTCAGTGCTTCGGCGCGCGCACCTAGCCTGGCTCGATCTTCTTCTAGTCGATTGCCACCAAAGGTACGATCCAGAAAGTCACTGCCCAGATTGCTGGCATTTTTAGCATTATAGTCTTCAACCTTGCCACGGAAAAAGTTACCGGCAATTTTAGCTGCGCCGGCAATGCGACCCATGCTGACTACTTCGCCTTTCTGAGCCAGTCTGCCTGCTTTACCTAATTCATTGTCCTTGGTTCTGCGTACTGCATTTTCGCCCATGCGCGGATCAAATTCATAGCCTTCTTTTAATACTTTCTGTTTGCCTGTGAGTGCACTCCAGGCATCACCCAGAGTACCAGCATCGCCACGCGCACCGCTACGAGCTCGATTGCGTGTATTTTCCAGCACGCCGCCAATTTTGCTCTTGGCTGCAGTATCGCCCGTGGTTTCTAATTCGCCGGCAATCTTGGCCAACTCTTTGCGTAGCTCTGCACTGTCTTTGGCGTCAGAGTCACGCAGTTTAATTAGTGTGTCTTCCAGACGTTCAAATAACTTGATTTGATCGTCAGTGGCATCTTTTAGCAGTTCGTCTTTCTTTTTGGTCTCGGCCACGAAGCGTTCAAAGGCTTCGGTGTTCTTGGCCATGGTGACTTCTTTGCCTGCACCCTTTTGGTACAGTTCGGCCTTCTCACCCAAGGTGGCGCCGATGTTGCTAAGTTTGCCGGCACGTTCTTCGCGCTGTGCATTCAGACTTTGTTCTGGTACTTCCTTGGCATCGACATCGATTACATCGTCACGTTGGCGTAACAGGGGTTTACGTGATGGATTGGGATCCTTGCCTGCAAAGGTCTTGAGATCCTTGCCTGCAAAGGTCTTGAGATCCTTGCGCATTTCTTTGAGTTCAGTACGCACGTCGCCAAGGGTGACATTTTTAGAATCACCCTTGGGTTTGGTCATGACCTTGACCTGTTCCACAACCTCGGTCTGCTTTTCCTGAGTTTCAGTGGTAGCTTTGCGCAGCTCTTCGAGCTTGGCAATCTGATCCTCGGCTCGCTTACGCTGTTCCTCGGATAGATTGCTGGCTGTAAGCATTCGCTGCTGAGCTTCCAGCAGACTTTCCAGACTTAGAGGTTCGGATTTCTTGGCCATGGTTTACTCTTTGGGTGTGTATACTCGGTTGTCATCATCGTCCTTGCTGGTGGCCGATGTCTCGGTTACAGCAATCTTTTCCTTGGTGCGACCATAGGCCGACACACCCAACACACCGCCCATGGCAATATGGAAGAAGCCTCCATTCTGCAGCGTTATGGGCACCCATTGACGAAACGCATCATTGGCTGCTTCGGTCTCCCAGAATTGTACTAGGGTGAACAGGACCGGAAAAATTACAAAGTCTGCCAAGCAACAGACCATGTACATCCAGCCCATGGCAGGACGCCATTTATTCTGCATCCAATCTTCTTTAGTAGTTCCAGCTGCCATTATCGGCCTCCTTGTTGTTGTAAACGTTGATTTTCTTCTTCTAAGTGATTTACCAACAACATAATATAGATCTCCCTTTCCCACGGCATCATGTCTTCCAATTCAGACAAGCTATACTTATGATACTGCATTAAATTGAAGTTTGTCTGATAGTAACTAAACAAACTTTCATGAGAAAGGACTAGGCGAAAAAACTGTTCATACCCTCCATGACGACTTCATTGTGTTTTCCGCATTCCTTACAGTCCCACGCCATGTCATGTCGCAACACGGGCATGGTAACAAAGAAGTTTTCTAGACGGTCCAGTGTAGCTGGGTTTAAATTTTCTACAAATTCTACGAGTTCGGCTACACTGTAATCCTGGGCAGCAATGCGTTCATCGCCTTCCCAGATGCTGTCTATGCTGCCGGCAATCAAATTAATGATGCTGTCTATGTTGGATTCTGCCTGCATGGTGCTAAGATCCGTCAGCGTGGGATACCGCATCTCAATGCTGACATTGTTGTCAACATCTATGGTTTTACTGTGTTCTGGTTTGCGATCTACTTTGACTGAAGTCACATCCAGCTTGGCATCCTGCTTGGCTTCACAGCTGCAGGTCAGAACTATGTTGACAGTTTCTCCTACGCTGTGCGCGCGAATATTTAAGAACAAAAATTCAGCGTCAAAAGCCGGTAATTTTTCTGCATTGACTTTGCCAAAGGTACAGGCGTGTATAACTTCGTTGAGTGCAGAAATTTGCTGATCAGCACCGCCATTGGTGGCCATGAGCAGCAGTTTTTGTTCTTTGACTAAAAATGGACGAAACTCTATCCGTTCGCCAGTGCTGGGCAATTCAATTCGATGCTTGGGTGTTGTAAGCAATGGTAAAGACATTCAATTCTCCTTGGTGTGTTATACTTTCAATGCCGCGCGAGCGTTTGAACTAAGTCGACTACTATCTATTCGATTGTTGTTTGCTGTACCGCGCGAATTTCTGCTGCCCGCCACCTGTTGAGTTCTCGGTGTATCTGATGGTGGCTGATTGCTGGTGGTCATGCTCATGCTTCGCCAGCGTCGATAGCACAATGTAACCGACATTTTAGTAACCTGATTGGTCATGTCATAGCCCAGACTAATGGGGTTGATGGCTATGGGAAATACATCCTCAAACACTGCGGTATAGTGTGCTCGATCATCTTCATCCAACTGTGTAATGGTCAGGCCCTGACACATGTAGTTTTCAGGATAATGCACACAACCAGTGAACCGTCCAGTACGCACAACAACGCCGTCGACCCAGATGTCAAAAAATTCTTTTACAGTATACCATTTGTCTAGCGCAAAGGTCATGCTAAGATTGTCGCCGCCGTAGTCTGCGCCTATGGGATGAAAACTAGGTGGTCCAAAAATTTGTTGTCTGGTGGTGATGATGCGCGTGGGCGGCAACGACACCTGTTCACAGAATACGCTGAGTCTGGCGCCGATGCGACTGCTTATGGAATTCTGTGTTCGATATCTGCCGCCACTGGTCTTCAGACTCAGCGACTCATCTACACTGAATTGTTGCACGCAGGCTGGCACGGTAAAATTAACTTCATAGCGATTGGGCTTAGCCATGCCACGATCAGATATCTCAGCCATGATGTCACTCAAACCATACTGCGCTTTGGGCATTAATTGATATGCCATGTTCTTTCCTTAGATGTGTTTTCTGCTGTCTCGCCAGACAGTCTGGGTTGCTGCGCCCTGGAATCGTTCTATGGGCATCATGCTGGCTGCCAACCATTGATCATGTGGTATGTCCATGAAACGACTCTTGACATGGTCTGTTAAGTAATGCTTAACACAGGCACCCACGCCGGGAAACTTTGATCCTGAATTTAAGATGTTCCAGCTGATCTGCGCACGCATGCGTGGATCGTTGTGACGATGTGTAACTTCCAGCAAGGCGCCCATGAGTCTGAATCTAATACCATAGGGCAGATAGTGCAGGTTCAGTCCATAGAAGCCGCCCTTGATGGACCTAAAGGGAAACACCAAGGGCATCTGATCCCAGTAGGGCAGAGTGTCCTTGTGCTTGGCATCGTACATGAACAGATATAGCCCACCAGGATATACACGACTGCGCAGGCCTGCAGATCCACTCATCATGCCAGTAACGTTGCTGTTCAGTCCCCGCAGATTCTTAACCTGAGTCTGATACCAGTTTACGCTGCGCTGCACATCGCCGGCGCGTACGGTGAGTTCTCTGAAGGGATTATAGGTTGCCATGATATTATTTATCAAGATTCAAATCGTTTTCCGTAAGTATCATGAACTGCCAGCCCCGATTCTCGCAGTATTCCGTAGCCGACTTCCACTTGCTTTGATTCACGCCCCAGGTACGAACTTCTTCGATGAAACGTGGAGTGATGCGCGCTGGCTTTTTGGGCTGCTGCACAAACTTGGCTGGTTTGATTTCTATGAGATAGCGTTGTTCATTGCCATCTCGGTTGCGTATCTTGACATAGAAATCCACGAAATATCTGTGTATTCTTTGGTCTACGGGCGATAAATAAGGTATAATGATCTCTTCGCTACCCCATTCCAGCACAGCGGAATTGTTGTCGCACCATTTCATGAACTTCAATTCCCACAGACTGCGATAAACAATCTGTGTGGGATCGCCAATGTACTTCTTGGCATTGATGATGCGATAACGTCCTTTGTAGGTCTGGCGAGTGTACATAGAAATATAAAAACACGGAGTAAAACTATTTATGGCTGATACCAACGCTCAAGGCGGTTCTAAGAATGGTATTTTTAGTGCTGACCGAGCCAATGCAACCGAGTTCAATGCCCAGGGTGGTGTGGTGCGCACACCCGAAGGTCAACTGTTTAAATACAATGTTAAACAACATGTCTATCCAGAAAAAACCGGAGACGCAAACGCTGGCCCGGATCTGCAGCACTTTTTGGTATTCTACATCAATGTTCGTGGCAAGAGTAAATTTAAAAAAGACTATAAAACCGTAGAAATTCAGACCGGCGCTGAACAACGCATGGATCCCAAACGTGTGGGCGAAGCCACCAATGGAATATTGACCGTAGGTGCTGTGGCTGCAGGAGCTAAAATGGGTGCCAGTGCCACCAGTAAACTAACTGGATTGTTTGCTAAAAATGTTCCCAGTTCTGTGCGTGCTCTTGGCACCTTGGGTGGTCTAATTGCTGGAGGTACAGCTGGCGCAGTAGCAGCCAATTATTTTGAGCCCGACAAGACATTTCGTACCAGCACTGCCATTATGTTGGCAGTACAGGAACGGCCCAGTGTATCCTATGGTGTGAATTATCAACAACAGGACATGGGCAGCCTGGCTGGATTTATAGCCGGTGGTTCGTCAGCAGTGGACAGCGGCTACAAGGAAGCCGGCGGCGAAGCCATGCGCGCTATGTTGCTCAACGTGGCTCAGATTCCCGCCGGCATAACCAATGCCATAGGTGCCACGGATCTGGATATAAAAGCTCTGGCCAGCATAGGTACAGGCACAGCCATGAACCCTTTCCGCGAACAGGTATTTAAAAGTGTGGACCCTCGTACCTTTGATTTTAATTATAAATTTGTTCCTCGATCTTTGCAAGAATCTAGAAATGTCTGGGAGATTATCGAAGAATTTAAATTTCACATGCATCCAGAATTGGCTGGCGGCGGTTTGTTCTACATCTATCCCAGCACCTTCAACATAGAATATTATTTCAGCGGAGATATGAACCATACTGTGCACCGAATCAGCACCTGTGTGCTGCAAAACATGACAGTGGACTACGGTGGTCAGCAGTTCGCCAGTCTGGTACCAGCCAAAGGATTGGATGGGTCAAATCCAAAGAAAAACATAACAAGTTATCCTGCTGAAGTCAACATGAAACTTAGATTCGTTGAATTGGAAACTTTGACCAAAGAACGCATAAACAAGGGATATTAATATGTATTTTAAATCATTTCCAGCAGTAAACTATAGTCTGGACGGTGGTAAAACTACATTTTCCATGACCGATATCTTTAGACGCGTACGAGTTTTTGATGAAAATTTACTAACCAGTACCTTCTATGACGACTATGATATCCTGGATGGAGAAACACCGGAAATTGTAGCCGATAAATTCTACAATGAAAGTTATTATCATTGGGTCATACTGCTGACCAACGAAATAATTGATCCCAGATTTGATTGGCCATTAAGCAATCCCGATCTTAGAACCTTTATACGACGTAAATACGACATTGAAAATGTCGATGAAACAAAACACTACATCAACGATGATGGCGATGTGGTGCATAGCAGCTATGCTGGAACCAAGTACCCCATAAGTTATTTTCAATATGAAGAAGAGATCAATGAAGCCAAACGGCGCATCAGTGTTATCAAACCACAATTTTTGCCAACCTTTGTCAATAGTTTTACTGGAAGTATAAATGGCCAACGATAATAAGGATGGCGTTCAAACCGCTGGTGATGTAAAAGTTGAAGAAGCTATTATTGTCAAAGACAACAACGAGCAGCTTGATATTCGACAGCTCATAGCAGAAATCAACATTTTTGAAGACATGTTTAAAAATGGTTTGTATGGCAACATCATGTTGATCGATGCCGGTAATTTTGCCAGCAGGTTTCCCATTGTTGGCAATGAATACATTAAATTGAAAATTGTCACACCTGGCCTGCCACAGATAATTTACAAGACCTTCAAAGTCTACAGCATCACGGATCGCATGGTGCTCAAGGATACTGGAACACAAAGTTATCTGCTGCACTTTTGCAGCATTGAATTGTTCATTGACATGCTGGTGCCAGTGTACTCCCACTACAAGGGTCCGGTGTCCAAGATTGTGCAGGACATCTACAAAGAGCGGCTGGCAGTGCCACGCGTGGGCGGCAACGAAGAAGATTTTACGCCATTGATCGTTGTTGGTGAAGCCGACAATGAAATATCGTTTACCAGTCCGGGTTGGCATGCCACACACTGCATCAACTGGTTGGCCAGTCGATCCTTGCCGCAGGGATTGAAATCGCCGGCATACTTGTTCTATGAAACAACCCAGGCATTTTATTTCGCCAACATTGAACGCATAATTGAAATGGCAGTAAATGATAAGTCCATATACTATGAATATAACTACGTACCCAACAACCTTTCTGCGGATCAGCAGGGCAACTATGTAAAAGACGTGGAAAAGGAATATAGAAAGATTGAAGAGTTAGAGATTGTTGAAACCTTCAATGCCTTTAAAAATACCAACAATGGTTATTATGCCAATCGTCTGGTTACCCTGGACGTTATATCTAAAAAATATGAGATAATTGATTACGATCACGTTGCCAGCTATGGTGAATATAAACATCTAGAAGACATTTCCAAGTCTGGAGCACTGGCTCCATTCAACAGCACTACATTACGCGGCCCTAGTAGTTTAACGCAGTTTTATCCCAAACACGCAAAATTATTCAATGACGCAGAAACCAATGCCAATGATATCATAGATAAAACTCTGCCCCGCAGAATCAGTACTTTGAATGAGCTGGGCAATTTCAAGATGGTGATCACCGTACCAGGTCGCACCGATGCTGAGGTTGGCAGCATAGTCTACATAACCTATCCAGATGCACAGCCCAAGGATCAGAGCGATAAAGCCAAGACTGGTGAAGATCCGTTGTTCAGTGGATTTTATCTGGTGACTGCCATACGGCATAAAATAACATTGATTAAACACATGATGATCATGGAAGTTGTAAAAGACTCGTATCGCAAGGAAAAAACATGAATGATAATATTTTTGGTCGTGACGGATTTTATTGGTGGATTGGTGTAGTTGAAGATCGCAACGACCCAGAAAAAATAGGTCGTTGCCGTGTACGCATTCTGGGCTATCATATTGATAACAAGGATACCCTGCCCACCGCAGATCTGCCCTGGGCCATACCCATGCAGAACATCAACAGCGCTGGCATCAGCGGCAAGGGCAGCGCACCTGTAGGACCCTTGGAAGGCAGCTGGGTCGTAGGTTTTTTCCTGGATGGTAAAGACAAACAACAGCCCATGATCATGGGCACCATGGGAGGTCTGCCCGACAAAACCACAGGGTGTGCCACTCAAGAAACCAACACCGCAAACAATAGTTCCAATGTACTGCGTGATGGTGGTGGCAATGTAGTGAACGATGGTAGTGGTAATCCTGTGCGTACTGATCAGGGTACTGCGGTTCCAGCCAAACCTGCTCCTACCAATCAAAAGATTCAAGAGAATCTGGAAAGAATAGTTTTAGCCTGTAAAAAGCAGGGCATAACCAATCATTATTTCGTGGCTTCCGTGATTGCCAATGCGCTCAAAGAAGCCGGCGGCAAAACCATAGCTGAATTCAGTTATCGAGGCACACCCTATGCTAGTCTGAAAGTCATTTTTGGTGGTCTGAGATTAAGTAAACATACTCCAGAAGAGTGGGAAAACGAGATTAGAAAAGACGACATACGATTTTTTGATCTCATGTATGGTCTGACCTGTGCAGATCGAAGCAAGCCCGAAGGCTTCAAACACTTTGCAGTTGGTGACGGATTCAAGTATCGTGGGCGTGGCTTCATACAATTTACTGGCAAGAGTTTATACAGCCGTCTAAGTCAGATTGCCTATGGCGATGAAAGATACGTCAACAATCCTGATCTGTTGCTGGACCCCGAAAACGCAGCCCAGGCTACTGCAGCCTTTATGAAACTCAGCATACAATCTGGTACAGCCATGCGGCTCACCGGAGTAAGTTATCCGCCGACATCGCAGGCCAATGCCGACCTGCTGGTCACCAGCATGGTGGCGGGCGGTGGAGATGTGCGTAAGTATGAACAGGGAAGAAAAATTCTGTCCATAGTCAATGGTTATTCACCCAACTATACCGTGGGTGCTAGCCCTGGTGGTGTACGCGTAGCCGAACTGCTGGGTCAACCCGGAGGCACACCTCCCAATGATGTCAAACCCAATACTGCGCAGCCTGATCCACAGACCACACCGCCCACAGAAAGTCTGAACGATCCACGTCTGGGCAACCCACCGGCTTTTTCAGATCCCAACAGTGTGTATCCCAAGTGTGATTATACTGACAGACCCGAC
>Ga0315909_10004565_pt1 | contig 16268 bp, 27 predicted proteins | sample LakEriMetagenome_11_FD_203527 | JGI IMG/M metagenome (GOLD analysis project Ga0315909, IMG submission 203527) | Freshwater fungal communities from buoy surface, Lake Erie, Ohio, United States - Buoy 2 MA125 | ecosystem: Environmental > Aquatic > Freshwater > Lake | place: USA: Lake Erie, Ohio...
TCTTTCATCCTGATGACCTTGCGATTGACCTCACGAGACTTCTGATAAGAGACTCATCGTACCTCTTCACCTTCTTCAGCACAGCCTGACGAGTGTCCTCATACTCACGTCCAGTTCCGCCGCCCTTGTCCACAGCACTCGGATACTTCTTCCTCGGATAAGTCTTCCACTTCTTGACAAACTTCGGTGGTATCCAACCACGATAAGCAAATGTCTCCCCACCGAGGCTCCTTGTCAGGAATGAAGCCATCTTCTGTTGGATCTCGTTTATGAGAGACCTGTACTCGGCGTCGTCGACGTACTCAGGACCTGCGGACGGCTCCTCTTCGACTGTCTTACCGTATCCGCCTCGAGTCTGGTTTGCCATCCTGAGCATCTTCATGATGCTACGAGGAGACTGCTCTCCTGCGATCGTGATCTTCTCACCAGGTTTCGTTCCCTTCACCTGTGGGTCTGCGAGAGTCCAGTCCCAGGTTGTAGTTGTCCTCTCGGTCTGGGTTAGTGTGTATTCCCTGCTGAGGGTGAACGTCCCCATCGCATCCTCATCGGGTACGATTCTGGTGATGTCAGGGATCTCTACCTTCAGGATGAGAGCGGCAGCCTGGTCCCAAACTGCGGCGCGTGTAGCATAGTTCTCAGCAGTGTGTGGATCGAAGGTGAAGTAGAGGTTCTTATCTGAGTAGCCCGGGATCTGGTCGACGTATGCTACCTCGAACTTACCTGGATGCATGCCCCTCTGCTCAATCTCAGGCCACCTTTTCACCGAGGTACCGTGATATGCGAACAATGGTCCAGGTGCATTTCCAAGGGCAACGTCTGTTACCCTCTGTTCACCAGATACTTGTCCGATTGTCTTACCCTGGTACTTGTCGTCCGGTGAGACGATCTTGTAATCAGGTGTGACCCTTGGATCTACCTGCATCAGGTGCTTGATAAGTTTCTGAAAGCCAAGGCCAGCGGAACTGAAGGCTACATCGCCTGATGGCATGACATAGGATACTTCCCTAGATGCCTGTCCTGGCCTGCCACCACCTCTTCGGGTCTCATTCCCCTTCCAGCTTGCGTCGAGGCTAACCAGTTTGTTGTCAGTGTCGATGAGGATGAACTCGAAACCGTTCAGGGCAGGCCCGTAATATGTGTACTCATTCGGAACGTCAGCAGGGGATTTCCAGAGCGCTGAAGGAGTCTGGGGTTTCGACTTCTTGTACTTGAACTTGATGTCAGGGTAATCTGTTTTCCGACTACCCTTTTCATAGAAGCCAGAAGAAACTAACTCTTCGGCCTTTGCGATTTGGGCGGGTGTGAGATCGTAGTCATCTCCACTCACTGGTTCAGATCCCCTGACGTAGGTGGAGTCGAAGTAGTAACCGAGCGTCCCAGGTATCGCTTGTGGCCTGTTACCGGCTCCTACAGCATAATACAGGACATATCCGTCCCTGATAGGACGTGCGTAATACTTCGAGTCTGAAGGGACAGGACTATCAGGTGCATTGCGAAGCTCAAGCAAAAGAGATTCGCGAATGAGCGCTCTTATCAGTGACAGTTTCATGCCACTAAATATTGCGTCAATCTGTTCAGGTCAAGGAATCAGACAAGAAAGCCACGCAACACCTGCAGCGCCAGCAGATATGAAGAACCTGCGAACAAGCGCACGGCTCAGGGACTCCGGGTCCTCAAGGTAATCGCTCTGCTGGACTGGGAATATTGTCCAGCTCAGCGCTTCCGCCATTAGGGCGCCCTTCATTCCAATTGTCGCAAGTCCTACTGTGGAAGCAAGACTGTTCCATGTGTAGGAGAGGCATGCAAGGTGAGCTGTGAAGCCTAATGCAATGAGAATGAAACCAAACAGAACCTTAAAGCCACTCTTCATTCTTCCTCCCAAATCTTTTCCTTTCTATGATTGACCCGACAATTGTACCAACTGCTGTAACTGAGACTATAAAAGAGATCGACGCCCCCACGAGGAGGGCGCCAGTCATGATCTTCAGAACTTTTCTCTTCAAGTGTCACCTTCAATATCTTACATCTCCCCTGCCCCTTGTTCATCTTGGCAGGAATGCAAGTTCTTCTCATCGAACCATGACTGGAACTCACCAGTTGGGGAGACGACGAGGTACTCGCTGCGCTTCTCATCGTAAGAGATCTTCCACCCTCCACCTCTCCACGACATCACCCCCGTCCCTCCAAGAACATGAGGGCGGATTTCCATAACAATGCCAAGAGACTTCTCTTCAGGGACAATCGAAGTCCATATCCAGACGAGGTCTCCCTTCTTGAACTTCGTCTCAGTCACTTGGGTTTCTCGATCGGCCTGATGTCCATGATGAAGGTCCACTTGGGCCCACGTTCGAGCATGTCATTCCACAGGACCTTCGCCTCAGGAGGTTTACCCGTCATGGATCGAAGCTCAACGATGATGCCAACAGCGTTCGGATTTTCCTCTTCAATAAAGGGATCGTTCTTTGGCTGGATCAGGTCACCGACCTCGTAGACCGGCATCACGCCTTCCAGCAGATGTCTGCGCAGTACTTCTTGCCGTTCTTGGAGACCAGGAGGGGAGCGCCGCAGTGGCAGTTGCCATGGGACTTGCACTCCTTCCAGGTGTCTCGGGCTCGCTGGATGGTGCGCTCCTTGATATCCTCGACCAGTCCGCGGCGGTGGACAGAGGCGTTACCAACCAGTCCCTTGGTCTTGCCACCGTTCTCGTAGGAACCGACCACCCGGATGGCGTCGGCACCGACCATGCGGACCTCGTTGCCGACGATGGAAGTGAAGACCTTGATCTTGAACTTGGTGCCCTCAACCGGGCGGGACCAGACCTCCTCCTCAGAGGGGTGACGACCGGTGACGGGGGTGAAGCCGGCGGTCTGAAGAGCCTCACGGAGGTGGGTGGCCAGGAAGGCGCGGTGGAAGGGTTCCCGGTGGTTGTACTTCATTTTGGAAGGCCTCCTTACATTTTGATATTACCACAAGGAGACCAAGATTGGAAGGACTTTGTTCAGTCCTTTGAATCTTTCTTCCAAAGGTAGTAGCAGCCCCAAGATGATCCTGCAAGGATGAAAGCCTCAAGCACCCAAAAGAATATCCTGCCTGTGGGGTCGAGGAGAGTCCACATCAGGAATGTGAAAGCTCCGTCGAGAATCCACGATACTATCGACAAGTTCCGGTGAGGTCCACTGTGGCTCCGCCAGGCACCGTAACCTGGACAAAGGGCTCATAGCACCCCTCGGAGTTGATGTTGCGTGTGTCTGTCCAAACAAGTCGACCAGCAAGGTAGACATTCACAGTGACGTCATTGCGACCGACGTAAGGACTTCCTGGATAGTCGTGGACATAGACTGTGTAGTCACCGCGAGCAGGAGAATCAATGTTGATGTTCTCAGGGCCGGTTCCAGGAATGTCATCGAGATCCAGGATAGGATCATCTGTCGGGCCAGCTCCACCCCAGTTGAGACCGCCCCACGTGCAGTTTGCATAGTAGCAATCTGAGTCAGTGGTGAGAGTGCCACCGTCGTCGAGGAGGTGGAGGTCCATGTCGTCGCCGGAGTTTGTCCAGAACATCTCCACCCAGAGTCCATCACCTGCCGTCGCTGTGAGAGTTGCAAGGCAAGGCTCTGAAGCGAGACCATCATTGTCCGTGACGACCAGCTGGCCGATGTACTCACCTGCTACATCCGGCGTGAATCCCCTGCGATTTGCTGTTCCACCTGGCATTGTGGAGGTCGCTCCTGCCGGTGCCGACACGAGGGTCCAGTCGTAAGAGACAATGGAACCATCATCGTAAGACGAGGAACCAATCCAGTCAGCCGACTCATGAATTGCAAGCACCTCAACGGGATCGACTGAACAGACTGCAACAGGCTGGGAGAGTGGAGGATCTGTGTCACCAGAGTCTCCAGTGTCGATGATTAACTCTGCGCCTGCTAGAAGAGGCACAGTAAGATTAGGACTAGCAGGATCGTTAGAAAGGATCTGAAGGTCACCGGTCGTCTCGCTTCCGTCTGAGGTGTATGTGATGGTGAGCTCGGTTGAGGATCCTGGTTCATATGCACCGATGAGTGGTTCAAGGAGGGTGAATGTCTCTCGTCCGGCACCGATTTGCATCGCCGTCACATTGAGAGTGAGGTCACCAGTTGAAGACATTGTGATGACCTGAGAGGAGGCCTCACCTGTCGGGACAATTCCAAAGTCTACAGGATTGGGCTCAACCTGAATCTGTGGTGTGCCTTCATCCGGAGGGTCCTTGATGCGATGAATCTCATTGTCCATGCATGAGAGTAGAGTAAGCAGAATCATCAATTTTCCTCCATAAGAACTTCCCTAATCCACTCACGAAGCTTCATGCTTCTAAAGTACTTTGAAATCTTCTTCCTCACATCAGGTTCGACAATTGTCCCAGGATGGTCCAAGAGGTCAGGTTCGCCTCCATATGTCGGATCATGAGGTGCGGTGGTCTTTGCAGCTGGTTCAGACCTACGAATCCCAGGCAGCGATGGATCTCCTTGCGTTCTCCAGGCTACCTTCTCTTTCTTTCCACTCATAATAGTATGTATCTCAGTGGAAATCATCACCTGACGTCGATGCAATGATTCCAAAAAGGATTGCATTCGACGTGTCCGTGAGCTCACCCTTTCGAGACTCAGACTTGACAAGTGATCCAATCAGGCCTGTTATCATGGAAGACTGATAGAGGTTCATGGCAAACTCATGAGCTCGAAGTTTGTTGAGTTCGAATGGAGTTGAATCACCCATGTTGTACTTTATTGAACCTTCAGCACTTTTACAATGCGGGCAATATGTATGAATGTTTCTTGTCTATTAGGAGACCCAATGAAGAAACTCACTCGCAATGATATCAGGAGGCTCGTCCTTGAAGAGGTCTCCTCCATGAACAGGCCACGCAAGCGGACTCTTATGTCTGCACTCTTTGAGGACGCTGATCCTGCAAAGATAGACCCAGCAAGGTTCCCACTCAAGTTGAGCCAGGTCAACAAGGACACAGCTGCAAAGATCGTTGCAGGTGGTGAACAGGACAATGATAAGGCAGACGACATTGTCTCAGTCGGATCAAAGTCATATGCATGCAAGGACCTGAAGCCTTCACAGTCGAGCATGAATATCGATAAGGCAACACAGTTTGCACTTAGCATGATCAATAAGACAATGCCAGGAAGCGGAGGCCCTGGTGGCGATCTTGGATCATTCGTTTCAAACGACAATTACATCATGGATGGGCATCACAGGTGGATAGCTACATTCATGGTTGACCCAACTGCTCAAATCACCGGTAACATGGTGAACCTTCCCGGTGAGAAGCTTGTTGCAGTCCTGAACACAATCACAAAAGGAATGCATGGAATTGAAGCAGGCAATCCTGGAACTGGTGGGTTCGATCAATTCAAGAGTAAGGACGCAATGAAGGCAGCTCTTGAAAAGCAACTGGCAGGAACTGCCGGTAAGATGCAGGGTCCCCTCAATGGAAAGCAGGATCCAGAAAGCATCAAGGCAATGCTGAAGACCTGGTCCGGTGAAACAGACGATGCAAAGTTGGCTGATGCTACGGTTGCAAAGTTTATGACAAACCTGTCTGGGATGTCAGGTGACATTATGCCCAATGCCCCTGATCGTGCTGACATGCCTGTCATTGACGACACAAAGAAGGCAGGTGCTACAGCGAGCACTGTCGATGCTCTTTCAACAGGAAAGGTTGACCTCAACCCACCTTACAAGGAAGGAGTCGCAAGAGAGGACTCGATTGTAATGGAGCGCTGGCAAAAGCTGGCTGGCATCCTTAAGGGTTGATCTTCGCTGTTTGATTATGGGAGGCTCTCACGGGCCTCCCAAATTCTTTTAAGTGACTCGTCTGTGAGGCGGCCGTTCTCATGAGTCTCACAAAGAACTGTCTTATAGAGTCTTCCCCACCCAGGCTTCAGCTTCTTGTAAGATTCATCAAGTGCCCTAAGAGAATCAACATCATCGGTAGCAGGAACTCCAGAAAGAACTGCGTAATAACCGTTGGAGTTCACATGAATGAGCTGGTACTTCATCCAATCCAGTCCGTGTATGTTTTCAGGGACTTGTTGCGCTCAAGGTTGAAGTTTCTCTTATTGACACTGATGCCGAGGTGCTTTGCAATATCCTCAGCCTTCTGCCAGGCTGTCACTTCCTCGACCAGGACATCAAACTTGTGAATGTCAGTCCTCTTTGACCTCTTGCCTGCGTACCTCACGTATCCGTCAGGAAACCTTTCGAGGTATGACTTGTCCTCAAATGTAAGGATGTGACCTGCCTCATGGAGGATAGAGTACAGTTGTGTGTCTCGAGATGTGGAAGAGTCAATCACCACATTTCGTAGAGCTGGAGTCACGCCAGTCTCTCCCTTCCTCTCGAAGATGACATTCCATCCGAGGTTTGAGATCCATGCTGCGACTTTATTGATGTCCCCTATCGACCTCACTGTTCCTGCATGATCCTTGTTCACGCTCCTCACCTTTGGAGCATTCACGATCTTGCCAACAAAAGGAGTGGTGAGATTACTCAAGGCGCATGATCTCATCTACAGGATACTCGCCAAGGGAACCGTCATCGTGCCGCACGATAACAAACACACGCTGCTGGACTGTACCACCTGCTGCGTGCATGTCGGTAGATCGGTAGGCTGTCTCGATCACAGTTCCGGTCTTCTTCATGTTGTAGACGTAATAGACTCTATCATTGGGCTTTATCATTTTCTCTCCTGGTCAGATTATCAGATCCATCTCATTCTTGTTCACATTCAACGGGAAGAAGATAAGTAGATTGTAGTCTTGGACGGTCAATGCTTAAGGATTGTGATTCTGGTCTTGAGACCCTGACTGCCTTTTCAAGGCTAGCGCTCACACCGCTTGTGTTCACCGAAGTTGGAAGAAACATGCAGTTCGTTACGGCTCTGACTGCGATGGCATCTCTTGTTGCTTACGGCTACGCTCGTTACACGTGGAACATTGATGCAAGGAACACATCGAATCTCATTGGCCTTGCAGCTTCGGTGGCGATGATGACAGATTGCGCTCTCTTCTGGAAGCCTTCTGTGATTCCAATAATGGCAACAGTTCTGATCGCATCAGTGATCAACTTGCTGCGCACAAAGAATGAAATAAGCATGAGGAAGTACAATGGATAATCAGTCGATCTCAACAATCGCAGTCACCCTCATCACGGTCCTTGGATCGAATGCTGCCTGGAAGTACTACGAGAACAGGATGGAAGCAAAATTCAAGGCTGAGTCTGAGAAGCGTCGTCAGGACTACCTCTACAGAGATGACCTCAGGGACAGGGTAACTCAGGTTGAGACAAAGCTTGCTGCAACCGAGAAGGAAAAGGACGACCTCCAAAGGGAGATCCAGAAGTTGGTTGCAGAGTTGGCTGCCCTCAAAGTAGAGGTTGAATACCTCCGCCGTGAGAACGGAATCCTACGGGACAAGCTGGCTCACGGCTAAGCCGATATCTTCCTGCTGTTGAGGATAACCGCATTTGCGATGAGGAGTGACGCCATCTCCTTGTCGTGGCGGCCAATGTCTGATATCGTGAGCCTCTCCTTTGGGATCGTTAGCAGGCTCTTGGTCAGGATGTACATAGCCACAGAGTGCGAGAAGTTCCTCGCCACATCGTGAGCATTCTCAACCGCCTTCTCCAGGGGAGTCGACATTTCCAGCATGGCCACCTCCATGCATATAACTATTCGGATTCCACCAATGGGGTTGGCTTCCGTGATTCCACTTCGCAAACCTCACCTTCGAACCGAGGTAGTAGTTCCTGTAACTCTGTACAGGGTCGCCAGGAACCTTGAACACATCGGGCATCGCAACTGCAAAGTCAGACATTGCAAGCGGATCATTGGTATCGGTGGCATCGAATGTGGGTGGCGCAAACCTGCCACACCACCGAGTCACCTCCTCACTCTTGGAAACCTTACCGTAGCGCTTGGTGTACTCATTGCATAGAGCCATTCCATGGCGAACAAGCCAATTGTAGTTAGCCCAGTTGCGCCGAGTCCAAGATGAACATGGATGATTCACATGCGTCATGGAATAGGGAGGAACAAGTTCAGGTAGAGGAATGTTCTTTGAGATCCATTCCTTGAGGACCTTGCCCTTCACTCCGGCAGGAGGCTTCAGCATCCTCTGCCACCCAACCCAATGGGCAGTGCAAAGAAGCTGGTTAGTTTCCAGCATCATCTTCACGATGTGCTTATCGCACATGTACTCGGCTGCCTTGACTGGGTCCTTATCGAGGACGAAGATGTTCATTGAAACTCCTACGAGAGTTTATTTCAGGAGGGAAGGAAGAAGATGTCTCCGCGCCAATCCTTGCCGACCTCGTTTACGGGATCGACAGGTCGACCACCTGCCAGGAATCCATTGTAACCAAGAGACTGCATGAAGTTCACAACCTTGACCGAGTCCCATCCAACACGAGAGAGGTGGCCATCGACGACCTCAAGCTGGACGACTGGCTTGTACTTGTTGATGAGTGCAACCGCACCCTTCAGCGCCATCGGTTCATACCCCTCAATGTCCATCTTGATGTAGTCAACACGGCGGCCATCAGGAATCTCAAGTGAGTCAAGGGTGATCGACTCAACAGGCACAAGGTCAGGAGAGTCCTTCGTTGTCACAAAAGATGCGCCGTCATTAGAAGCAACTGCCTTCATCTTAAGCGTAGTGTGGACATCACCGACTGCCTTGTTGAAGACCTTGACATTCTTCTGGTTGTTCTGGTTCACATTCTCAATTACAATCTCATGAAGATGAGGAAGTGGCTCAAAGGACCAGACCTCCTGGGCCCAGTCAGCATAATACACAGCGGTCTGCCCGATGTTTGCACCGACATCAAGGACAATGTCTGGAGATGGACAGAGTTCACGTGCTCGCTTCAGGTACTTTGCACTCCAGAGTCCTGTGCCTCCCTCACCAAAGTACTGCTCCCAGAGTGGATTTGTGTCAAGGTAGGTGATGATCTTTCCGGTGGGCTGCTTACGCGTCTTCTTTGCCATGTTTCTTCTCCTTACGCTGCAATCTTATTGCAGTATGTGTTGTTGTATTGAATGACTGCAAGTTCCTTTGCCTTTGCCTCAATGACAATGTCGAGATTGCCGAGACCAGCATCGTCAAACTCAGAGTGAATATAATCTGAGTGAGCACACGGAGGAGCCTTCTTTCCTTCAAGGGTTGCTGAGGAAGAGTGGTGGCAGGCAGGTCGAATGCCATCAGGCCAGGAAGAGGCAGCCACCTTGAGCTCCGTGTGGTAATCAGCAGACCTGGATCCGACCGTCCAATGGTGAGAGTCGAATACGATTGGAACCCCAGTGCGACGGGTCACACCTTCGAAGATGTGGATTGGACTGTACAGAGATGCCTTGTCATCGTTCTCAATCGTGAGACGGGAACGAACGGCCTCAGAGAGGAGAGGAAAGTTCTTGCACCAGCGCTCCATTGCGGACTCACGGTCACCGAAGGAACCCCCAAGGTGAATGTTGATCTTCGCTTCCGGAGTCCGAGGCATGCCAATGACGTCCATGATCTGGCCATGAATCTCAAGGTCGCGGACACAGTTGACGACGACCTTCTCAGTGGGAGAAGTCAGGCAGTTGAACTGACCAGGATGGAAACTGAGCCGCTGTCCTCCTTCCTTCGCAAGCCTGCCGGCACGTTCGAGGTTGGAGCGGATCTCCTTCCAGTCCGGAAGCTTCTCGATGTCGTATTCGGAAGCCCAAGGAAAGAGGTCGGATGTCATGCGATAGACGCCGATGCCGTTTCGGTTGTTCCAGTCGATGATGCGGCAGGTGGTCTCAGTATTTGCCAGAGCGAGCTTCGATGCGTGTGGCATCCCCTTCTCAAGCCAGGTTCGCTTGATCATGGAGCGGAAGTTACCCTCAGTTCCCAGGCTCATGTTGATGCAGGCATAACCGAATCGATTTGGCATCTGTCACTCCTGTTTTATTGTACCACAGGTGATTCAGGATTGACATGGCTTGTGTGTAATAGTTATTGAAAAGGTTCACCAATGATTTCTTCTGCTGCTATTGGAAAATCTACTGGAAGTGTTGCAAAGACTCACGTGGACATGGCAGTTCCGGCATTAGCGGGCAACGGGATAGAAACTATTTCTAACATGGGTGAAACTGATTCTTCGGAGGATGACGTGAGTGAAGTGGCAACTGAAGCCCTGGTAATCTCAATGGAGATATTAGATGAGAAGAAAGGGAAGAAAAGTGATCTCAAGAGGATGAGAAGAAAGGTACCAGGTTATTATAGTGGACTTTCAGCTTCGACTGCCAACAAGCGTGCTGCACAATTCAAGAAGCAGACAAAGATGTCCGATGACAATCCCGCCGCTTACAAGAAGGCACCTGGTGACGGCGAGAGTACTAAGCGGGTGTCAAAGTGGACGAAAGCTTACCACAGAAGGTATGGTGAAGGAGATACTATGGATGAATCGCTCATATTCGATGACATCCTCCTTGAGGGACTCGAGGTTCAGGAGGAAGTTATTGTTGAGGCAATAACTGGCAAGACACGCAAAGCCCTGCAGAACAAGGCAGAAGCCTCAAACGTTCCACTTGGGGTGCTCACGACGGTTTATCGCAAGGGCCTTGCTGCATGGAAGACTGGACATCGTCCTGGTGCAGGACAGCACCAATGGGCAATGGCAAGGGTGAACTCATTCCTTGCCGGTGGTCCTGCACGAAGGGTAGATGCCCCTCAATGGGAAAGGGTACAGGACTACCGCAAGAAGAAGCGGAAGAGGTAACTTAGACCCTCTTCCTTGGGCGACACACAGACGTTGGGCTGGGAATTCCATCATGCTCAAAGTCAGCATTGAATAGTCGGATCTCTGTTCCTGCAAGATCTTCATCATCGCAGAGCATCTCTACTGCCCTGATGTTCTCTGGGTCGTCATCGTAGAAATTGATCTCATCTGACTTGTTGACCTTTGCAATGGACTTTATCATTTTACGCTTGTTTGCGGCAGTGTCATTGCTTATGTCTGCAGCTCCAATGACGCGGTCAGGCTTTGCGCCAAACTGCCCGAGGAACCTGTAGATGTCTGTGGCATTGTTTGCCTTCTTCTTTCCACCTGACATTGTGTCGAGGCTCTTCCTGCCCTTCCTTGCCGTGATGACTGCAGTCTCAGCGCCACTGTCCTCTGCTTGCTTCAACAGAGCTATTGTAGAAGCAATCGGTCTCACGGCACCAAGAGTAGAGGAAGGTGAGAAGTCCGTGATGTGAATCTCACCGGGCCTCATGTTGAGAGCTCCGCCAGACGCCATGACCTTGGATGTAACGTCTCCACCAACAACTGTCCTCTTTCCGACAGATGGGATGTACTTTTCCTTCCAGTCCCTGTACTGAGCGGTATCAAGGCTCACAGCCTCAGCACCATCGAGCATGGTGCCTGTTCCCTTGACGAACTGTCCTGATGTATCACCTCGAAGTTCAGGTGGAAGGTCTGCCGCAAGCATAACGGATGAGAGGGTAGATATTCCACTTGACTGAAGCCGGTCCCTGAGGTCTCTCACAGGTGAGTAACTCTTTGGATCAGTAGGGTCACCACCACGATAATCAACGGCAGCGACTATAGTCGGTGAGTCGGTCTTCCCAAGAGTGTCATCAAAGTCAAAGACGTAGAGATCGTCTTCAGGTTCTGATGTGGCCTCCAACTGCTCACGTATGAGAAGTCTAAGAATCTTGACTGGACTCATTGCGACTACCCTCTCTTCCTTCTGGTTCCAAGAGCCTTTGGACGACCTGTTCCAACAATCTCAGCTGCCATTGCTGCGGCATAGGGCTCCTCTGCCCAATCAAAAGACCCTGCACCGACGGCCTTCTTCTTAGATCCCCCTGACTTTCTAAGGGATGTCAATGAACCCTTAGAAGCTCGGTACTCTCTGCCCTTATATTCCCTGCCCTGAGCAGATTCGCCCATGGGTGAGACCATCTCTTCAACAACACCGTTCCTCATCATGAGACCGGAGCCTGTGTAGTCTATCTCACTGGGGTCATCAAGGTCAAGTTCCCTCGCAAGGTCGTAGGAGAAGATCCTTCTGCCACGAAGACCACCGAGCTCAACCCACTTGTCCCAGACTCGCTGGGGATCCGGTGTCCCAGTAGTGCTGTAGGTACCGCCATGCCAGGAATCATAGACAGATTCACGCAGGATCTCCTGCCTGACAATGCGACGAAGTTGAGTTTCGGTGATTCTCATGGTGTCTCCTAATAACGCCTGCGCCCGTAGCTACTCCTTCCATACCTGCTGGAGCCGCCTCCGTACCCACCGTACCCTCCACTGCGACCGCCGCCCTCGTATGGGACTGAGTCTCCATCATTGTAGAGGCCGTGTGACTCGGGGTCGGAGTCGAAGTACTCATCCTCACCCTCATCATTGCCGAGGTAGGTCTTGCCGTTCTTGCGGAAAAGAACCTGCTCATACTCGAGGAGGCGCTGTGCCTCTTCCCTGACGATCCTACGAAGCTGTGACTCTGTTATCCTGATTGACATCTGTTTGACTCCAACTTTTCAATATGGTTTACTATGGACACTCGATCTTGATTCATCTGAGTGTCTCTGGTTTCACGGAGATACTACTCCTTGCCCCTCTTGTACTCGTAGGTGAGGTAATCATGAATGACCGAGGCGTACTCGGACATCACGGCAATCTTCTCCTGCACCCACTCAGGAACGTCGTCGGCGTCTCCAATCATGTCATGAAGCTGGGCAGCCTTCGTTGCTGTGTTGTAGAGGTTGGACTTCACCATTCCTGCTTCCTCATAGGAGTCGGAATCCTCAAAGTCCATTCCGCCTTCCTCATTCTCCTCAGGATGATAGTGGGTCATGTCATTGGACGGGACAGTTGTCTGATTTCCCATCATGTCCCAGTCCATCTCTCCACACTCACGGAGGATCCGAGCCTCCTTCAGGGCCTTGGGCGGATAGCGAAATCCCTTTGCCTGATTCTTCTTTGCCGAGATCTCGATCCCCTTGATGGCCATGACTGCCTTCTCGTAGGGAACACCCATCTCAACGATCATGTCGCCAAGTGTGAGCTCGACCACCTCATTCAGTTCATCAGCTGTGAGGACTCCGCCGCAGCAGGCGATCTCTATGATGTTGGAGATGATCTCCTTCTTCGCGTCAGTTAGTGTCATGTAAGTCTCCAGCATATAACTATCGGCGACTTGCGCAAACAGTCTCTCAACAATTCTACGAAAAGTCTTGAATCTTGTTCAAAAGTATGGTATGATAGATTAGGAGGACTAGACTTTGGACATTCCCCGAAAGCTATTCATCATTGAGTCTATCAAGTCTTCAAGGTCTCCAAAGCTTGCACTGAACGGTGCAAAGCTCCTCTATGGAGGAGACGAATCGTGGGGTGAAATCCACAAGGAATGCTTTGAGGCAACCTGGGCGGACGCAACAAAGATGAACAGGCTGATCGAGAAGAAGTCAGGAAACATCCGGTGGCCAGAGAGGTTCGAAATTGATGCAGATCGAATCAAGGATGAAGCAAGGAACCTGAATGATTCAAAGTACAAGGTGAAGGAGTGGGGACGAATCCTATCAACTTACGGTGAGACCACCCTCCTGGCAATTCAGAAACTGGTCACCCTCCCTTAAGGATTCCACGAACGAGGCTGCGAATTGCGGCCTCGTGTTTTATGTGCTTCTTGATCTGCTCACCCTGCTTAATGAACTGCTCAGGAGGTGCAGACGAAGCATTCCTCCAGTCAGGCATCTCTGGGTCATCAAGGCAGGACTGGGCATCGACCTCGAAGGCACCAGGTGTGACCTCACCCTTGGAGTACATGATTCCTGTGTGGCTGAAACCTGGAAGCACGTACATCGGGGTTCCGGCCTCTACGGCATTCCTGCAGGCCTGCTTGTATGGGACAATCTTGTCGCCGTCACCGATCAGGGTCTTTGATCCTGCTGCGGCTGGGGTGACCGGAGCATTTGGGTTGGTCCACCTTCTGTAGGATGAGGGGGCAACGTAGGTCACAGGGATTCCATCGAGTGCACCAGGCTGTGCTGCCTTGGTGTAGTTGTACATTGCTCCACCCCTTGAGTATGCAATGATCTCGTTGGGCTCGACCTGTGCCACCCTCTGGGCAATCTTCTCGGCCTCCCAGGGCTTCACCTTTCCGCCGTCGGCGTTGTAGAGGCCAGGCTTTCCGAACCTCTTTCTGAAGGATGCGGCAGTCTGTGCCACACCTGGGATTCCCCATGTTCCGCCCTTTGGCACGTCTGGATTGTCCACATCGTCTATCGGCTCAAGGACATCAGGCAACTTTTCTGCTGCTCTTCTTACAGGTGGTGTGTATGCGGCGACCGCAGGGTCGGCCACAGGACCCTCAGTGAGCTCCTCTCTAACAATTCTACGAAGTTCTGTTTCTGTGATCCTCTTGGACAAGATCGCCTCCACACGGATATGTATAAGCATGCACACATTCAGTCACGCTGTAAAGCAATACATCGCAATCATCAGGGCATGCCAGCTCTGGTTCCATGGGGCTCACCTCGCAAGCAGGGGAGCTGGATTCGTGGGTGACCACGCTGAACTCCTCTCGGAGATCTACACGGCACACGCAGGTCACCTCGATGCAACCATCGAGAAGGCGATCGGAATCACCAACGATGAGAGCTTCAGCTCACCGATTGAGACGACTGCAATGGCGCTGAAAGTCCTCACTTCATTCCCACAGCCACACCAGGCCACGGCACTCGCTACCATGTCATTCGGTCTCAAGCTTGAGCAGCTCTACATTGAGTTCCTCAATGAGCTCTTCAAGACCTTGGAGGACAGGGGAGAACTAAGTCTCGGATTCAATGACTTCATCATGGCAGATGCGAACAACCATGAGTCATTTGTGTACAAGCTCCAGCAGAGAGCAAAGACTGAACTAGAGAACTAGGCAGAGAAAACTGGTTCGGCCACTCAATGAGTGGCCGAACTTTTATGAGCCTGTTGCGTTCACATGTCTGTTGGGCGATACCTGACCTTCTTGATGAGGTCAGTACGTGGAGCATCACCCTCCATGTCACCGAATGCGCTTGCATAGTCTTGGATTATGTCACCGTCTGCATAGAATCTCACGACAGGGAATCCACCACCTGGTCCTGACTTATCGATGAGAATTGCAAGATCCTCTGATCCAGAAAGGACTCCTTCAAGGTAGCCGACATCGACTAGTGCCTCTGCGACATTATCACCGACATTGAAACCAGATAGGAATCCTTCCTCATCTGCAACGTCATAGTCGATGTAATGAGTCATCCCGTACTCAGCAGCCTGCTGGTCATATTCTGAAGTGCCGCCAGGCATCCCCATCTCTGAGAGGCGACGGGTGGAACGATGTGAACGCGTGAGCTTGGAAGCTTCTTCTCGAATGATCTGGCGAAGCTTGGACTCTGTGAGACGAATTGCCATTTAATGATTCTCCTATTCCTGTGAGATGTTCATCAGCGTGACCAGGGTGTCAAGCTGGAAGCGCTGGTTTGCCGCCTTTGCTGGAGGGACTCCAACCTCAAGCATTGCATCCTGGAGCTGTCCCCAGGGCATGCCGCTGGGCTGGTCGCCGTACTTCTCCCAAATAGCTCGTGCAGCAGCATTAGGATCGTTGGCAAGGTCAAAACTCCCAGGTGGACGGCCGTAGCGGGTGGCGTGGGATGGACCTTCCTGTAGGCGCCGAGCCTCCTCACGTATAATCTGCCGGAGCTTGGACTCTGTAAGACGAATAGCCATTTGATGATTATCCTGAGTGTGGTGTCATTATCTATTCATCATTGATTTAAAACAACACGGGCCTGACATTGCCAGGCCCGTGGAGGCTAGCGCCTCAGTCGATCAGGTGCGACCCTGAGCGTCCGTGTCGTCGCCGCTGATGTAGGGGCGGGTGTTGGGACCACCGCGAACCTGGAAGTACCGGCCGTTGTAGCGGACCACGGCGTAGCCGGAGCGCTGGACCGGAACGCGGATGATGGTCTCATTGGTGTTGGTAACGCGGATGCCGATGGGGGTGCGATTGCTGACGAACATGTGTACTTTGCTCCTTGGTTGTTGCTGAAGGTTTGTTGTCCCCTTCAGTGATTGAATCATATTCAGTTGTTGAGGTTGTTCAAGCTCAGGCGATTCGACCGTCAATCTCTTCGATATAGGTGTCGCACTCGTTCTCTGAGGCACCGAGCTTGGACTTGATCTTGACAATCTTGATTGCGGCCATGAGGGCCTTC
>Ga0315909_10004568_pt1 | contig 16260 bp, 23 predicted proteins | sample LakEriMetagenome_11_FD_203527 | JGI IMG/M metagenome (GOLD analysis project Ga0315909, IMG submission 203527) | Freshwater fungal communities from buoy surface, Lake Erie, Ohio, United States - Buoy 2 MA125 | ecosystem: Environmental > Aquatic > Freshwater > Lake | place: USA: Lake Erie, Ohio...
GCTAGATTGTCAAGATGTTTAGACTTAATTTTGTCGTAATCATTGATAATATCATTATGTTTTTTCTTCTTCATCTACTAATAAATATTTAAAGTCTACTAATAAATTCACTTCCATCATCGGTTGGTGGATGGGATTTATCTAAACCTAACTCTTTTAGACGTTGGAGAGTATAATCATCTAATTCCCAATCTACTTCACTTTGGTTCATTGGTTTATGATCTTCTAATCCCTCAAGTTGTTTATTAGTAAATAAGTCTCCAACAGTTAAATAATAACAATTGTAACATAACATCTCCATATTATTTAAAGAGTAATGCTGCTTGTTACCATTCTTAAAATGAAGAACAAGTGGGGTTTTATAGTCAGATACTCTACGTTCATGGAATCCGCAATTATAACATTCTTCCTTTAAAAAACCCTCAGTTATCATTCGATATTTTATCTTTTGAGGGTTAAAATGAGCTGCGTTTACTCTACCTTCAAGTATATCTAACAACGCTGGTTCTTTTTTATTGTAATGAGATGCTGATAAGAATTTAGGAATACCTTTACCTGATTGGTTTTTATGGGCTTCAAATAAGGTGACTCCATTTTCATCCTTATATACCTTCATCCATTTTTTAAGGTGTTGATATGATATATTCAAATAACGAGCCGCAGCGCGGACAGATTTTGTCTTGTCCATCGCCGCTAAAATTTGCTCTTTACTTAAATGTATTGCTTTAGGCATTATTCTTCTTCTAAAATATCATCACTTGAGTAATCATTCTCATCATCTACAAACTCATTTACTTCATCTTCAAAAGGCAAATCACTATCTTCTAATTCAATAGCATCAAGTTCAACTACCTCATCTTCTCCAGCTACTTTATTTTTTGCTTTAGGAGTAGGATTAGTTGTTCTTCTAAAATTCTTTTCCGCTTCTTGAATTTTATCATACACTTCTCTCTCTACAGCATAAGTTTCAATCCATGTATGGTCACCTTCTCCCATTTGAACTACCATTGCAACTTTTTTCTCAGCGGTTGAGTGTTGAGTGCAAGTTTTAGTTTCAGGTAGAATAGCAATTCTACGTGGATCAATCACAACATCACATACTTTACAGTGTCTACTCATAAATTGTTATTTTGGTTTGCTTTATTTATTTTCTCAATTAAAATCCAAAGATCAGAAGCTGATTTAAGGGTGAATATTTTTTTAGCTTTGCCAGGTATAGTTACTTCTAGTTTTTGGAGTTCACCATCAGAGTCAAATCTATCATAAACATACCATAAAACTAAAGCTCCTACTTCCTCTCCATATTTAAGGTAAATAAGATTTTCAATAATACTATAATATGATTCTTCATAATTATAAAAATCAATTTTTAAATGATCATGAAGAAAATTAGTTCTAGCCCAGCATTCATCTAACATATTAATGAACTCAATAAACACATCCTTTTCTTGGGTTTGTTTATTTCGATTAATTTTTAATCTATTTCCAAAATTATTTAGATTCATTTTTTATACTTATAGAATATAGTTTTAAAAAATCTTTAGTATCCATACCCTTCATAGAGGCAAAATAGTAAGTAGCTATACCTAAAGTGCCAGCTCGACATGTACTAATAGGTTCTCGATTTGGGTCTAAATGTGAATAAAAATAATAATTATTGTTATTATATTCCATGTCTCTTAATTTTTACTAAAGATAACACCATAAAACCAAAAAGCCAAACTTAAGAATAAAGTTTTTTAAAATATTTTTTACTAATAATTCCATTCCATACAGGTACTCTATCATATTGATGAACTAAAGTGAAAATATCTCCTTTACTAGTTTTCACAAAACCATCATTTACATCCATATAAGGTTCAGGCTCTAAAAGATAATTTCTATAATGATTAATCTTTAATGGGTCAACTGTTGTCCCAGCTTGACATGCCCATCCATCTTCAGACATAGTAAAATTAGTTATATCCTTATATGGTTGTAATGATAATAATATATTTAAAGCTGCTTGGTCTGGGGTGCCATTATGGCTACCTTGACATAATAAATACACATTTAAGGATAACTCACTTAAATAATTCCATTCTCCAGCTATAGTACCAGCATTATATATAGGTGTATTTTGTAATCTTTCATATATTGTTTCCCCAAAACTATCTTTTAAATTTTCTCTACCCCACCATTCATCTTTATATTTAAGACTTTCACATCCAACATTTAATTTTTTATCTTTTAAATTATTTTCTAACCAAATTGAAGGATTAGATTGAAAAATAACATCTCTGGGATCAATAGCCATTACATATCTAAGATTACCAAACTCCTCATTTAAGTTATTAATAGCTGAGTGGTAATGTAAGTGTCTGTCAACTGTCACTATAAAATTATCTCGGTATGTGTAACATTTATTGTTTTCATCTTTATTAAATCCTAAAACAATCCATCCTCTTTTTTCTAACTCATTAGTTGTTGAAAAAGGAACATTGTATACAATCATTACTTTATATCCATCAAATCCACTTTGTTCTAATGAATCAACAAACAATTGTATTTTATCAAATGTATAATTAGTTATACATCCTATAACTACATCTTTTAAATTATTCATATTAAATCTTTTACTTTAGCCATTTTTCCAAACACACTTATTTGATTTTGCCCTATTAATGGTAGATTATTTGTTAATAAGATCAATTGTTCTTTATCAATCATATATTTATACTCATCTTTGATTTCAACATCTTCTTTATTTTTAATTTTATTTTTTATATAATTAATAAATGTATTTGGGTTTGTCCCCCAAGTTATATTTCCAATTCTTATAATATTATAATTTTGAAAATTAAGTTTAACTAAGTGTTCCATTCTTTTTTTATGTTCAAGATATTCACTATTTTTACTTATATCATCTACTGAGATAGAGCTGAAGTAAAATAAACATTTGTTTTTATCTTGTTGGTTCAGAAGTTCTATTTCTCTTTGAAACTCAGATTTTTTCACTTCAGATGAGTTTGAAACCCCAGCTGCGAAAAAAATAGCTCCATCTCTATCATTTAATACAGAAGCTATATCTCCTTTTCCTATAATCATATTATAAATAGTCTTTTATTTAATTAAGATATTTTTGTAGTTCTAAATTAAAATTTAAATGGGCTTGTTCTAAAAATTCTTTTTTTCTATCTATATTAACTAAATAATCTTGATATGGGTTAAATCTAAACTTATTATTTTCTATAATTATTTCTCCATTTATAACCCATTGGTTTATATTATATCCTTTTTGTTTTAATATACTACAAGCAGTCATTATAAAAGTATCATCTACCCCATATGAACCAAGTGAATCGGGTATATCAATTATTTCTTTTAATTTGGTTGGGATAAGAGTTCCCCAACCTGCAAATTTAAACTCATTAATAGGATCTAGTGATATTTGTTCTTTTGATTTAGAAATCAAATATGGGTCTCTATTAAAATAATTTTCATGAGATGCTTCTTCATTAAAATGCTCTTTATTAGTGATTACATCCCAAGTTGTGTCCCACATTCTAGTAGTTTGAGGAATTATTATATTATATGAATTATTTTGAGTAAATGTTTTAATTGATTCTTTCACAGTAAAAAGTAATGTTTCTGAGAATATATTATCAGCATCTAGATACATTATATATTCTGCTGGGGATGTTCTTAGTGCTCTGCGCCTAATATCATTGCATCCTAATATAACTCCATCACTAATTTCAAATTTAGTTTCACACCAACTATTAGTTAAATTTTCTAAATATTTAAATTTATTAATAAAAAACTGTTTATCTAATTTTGATTTAGACCAATCAGTTAATTCAGTGTTTAAAACTACCTCAACTAAATAATCATTATAATTAACATATATTGATGATTTTTTTAAATGAATAAGTAATTGTTCTAGTTGATCAATTTCTTGTGGTAAGATATGAATTATTATATGAATCATACTATCCTAATTTATGTAAATCTTTATAACCATGAAATACAGCGTGGTCTATGTTGTCACAATACCCAGGTTCAGCTAACTCTACCCATTTTTCAAACGAAGCTCCAGCTTCAGCAAATATTTTTTGTTTTAGAGCATCCCCAGCCCAGGAATATAAGTGATTATTTTTTATTATTGTTTCTAAACCTGTTTCTTTTAGATTTTCATATATATCTAAAAAAATATTTCTTTTAAAAATAGCACCTCCACCTGTTTTAAAATGTTCTCTATTTGTACCACAATCTGATTGAGGCCAATGTTTGATTTTTCTTTTAATTAAAACATCATCCTCTAAAAGCATAACCCATTCTGATGTTGATTTCTTACATGTGTTGTAAATTCTATAATGCGATTCTAACATTTTTGGGATATTTGTATCAATAGAGTCTTTTTGATTTATATAACCTTGATGTCTTGGTCTGATGTTAATTTCTATATTAAATTCATGACATATTTTTGTGTATTCTTTTATTTTATTTGAATTAGAATCTATATAAAAATCAATTAATTCATTTGGATAGAATTTTCTAACATTAGCTACACAATTTTCAAATGAGTATAGGTAATGTGAATCTTGGAAATTAAAACTTATCATATTATAGATTTGTAAATATATGGAGATGGAAATCCTCTATTAATAAAATCATCATCATTTAAATTAGTGTACCTAAAATGACAAGACCATCTAATGTCATCATTAAATATATCCCCAGATTCATGTACTAGTAAAGTAGAAAAAATAACTATATCACCAATTTCTAATGATGGTTGAAATGGTTTATATCTTTTATTATCAATATCTACTTCAGCAAATCCTGATGTTCCTAATGATGTGGTAAGAGGGCCTAATTTATGAGTTTTAGGATAAAATATAACTGCTCCATTTTCAGGAGTAACATCTATTAATGGAATCCAAACAACAACAGAATCTAATGATGATAACATTGATGGATAATCTTGATGGGCTGGGGTTTTATAGTATTGGGGTTGGTTTGCTAGTTTAGGATGATTAAAAAATAAAACAGGACGGGTACAAACTAATGGATTAGATAATCCTAATTCTTTTAGTTTATTTAATAAATTATCATCATATGCTGTTTTATATAATTCTATTAAGCCTGATTGGATTAATTTACCTGTATTTTGGAATATTTCAAAATGCTCATTAAATAATTTAATCATTGAGTTTGTAAAACCATCTTTACTATTAAAATCAGTATAACTAAAATGTTTAAATTGGATTTTAAAAATGTCTTTAGCAGATTCTCTTAAATTATTAATTTTGTCTTTTAAAAAAAATTGTTTTAATACAATAATTCCTTCATCTTTCAATTGTTGCATATCCAATCCCTGTTTTTCCAAATCCATTTCCATTATAAAACATTATTAATTTATTATTTTCTTTTATAATATAAGGATAAGCTGTCATTTCTGAGTCCCATCCTTCAATTGAAATGTCAAGATCAATTCCTTCATTTCTAATCCACTTATTATTAATTAATGTAGCTGTTTTTACTCTGTATGATTCACTAATATTATCTCTATAAGATAATTTACCTCTAACTGAGAACCAAGCTTTATTATCTAGTTTTTGAAAAGATGATATTCCACCTTCATTTTCTTCTAATGGTATGATTATTTTATTAGTTGGTGTCCAATCTATTCCGTTGTTTGAAATGGCTAATTTAATATCATAAATTGGTTCTAATTTGTCTTCTACATTAATCCATTCTCTACATGATAAATAATACATAGTCCATATATTATTTTCTTTAAATATTTTAGCAGTACCTATAAAACCAGGTTCTAAAATACTTGAATTAAATATAGGACCATTCGAGTGCTTATTCCAAGTAATTCCATCATCTGTACTTACTGCTAATCCTAATGTATTATAAAAAGGAACATCTTTTCTTAATGACCAACCTATATAATAAAGATATTTAGTTCTATTCTCTAAAGTTATAATATCAGTAGGCATAACTCCATAATGATCAAATGTTCCTAAATTACCTAAAGGTATATTAATTTTAACAGGAGGAGAATATTGTTTTAAATTGTTTTTAAAAATAGATATAGACATAGGAATACTACACCCATTAATATTTCTAGTTGAATAATATATTTTGTAAAAATCATGATATACATCTACAACTGGGAGTTGGGCGTGATGTTCATTAAATATATTTCCATGTTTTATCCACATTATTATTTATTTTTAGCTGGTGATCCTATCCATATTTCATTATCTGGGATGTTTTTAGTCACTGTACTTCCCATTCCTACAATACTGTTTTCTCCAATTGTGATTCCGTCTCTAAGTGTTGAGTTAACACCTAAAAATGCTCCTTTTTTAACATGACAATGCCCAGACATTACCACATGAGAAGTAAAAAATACATTATCTTCTATCACACCATGATGTCCAATATGATTTCCACTCCATAAAACAACATTATTTCCTATTGTTGTAAAAGGTTGTAAGGTATTATCTTCTAATATAAAACAATTTTCTCCAATTGAAGAAGCATAGTTAGTACATTTAGGTGAAATATAGGTCATAAATTGATATCCTTTTTCTTTACCTTCATTATATATTTTCTCCCTTAATATATTATTAGATATAGGAGCAAACAAGATATATTCTGAAGGAGGATAATTTTTTTCTATAGTTTCAAAAGGTGTAACTGGGAGTGTTTTAAAAGTAGATTCTGTTATATAATCTTGATTAACAGTGAAGGCTGCTGGTTGTAATAGCTCAGTAGTTAAATAGTGATGAGCTAATTCAGCTAGATCATTTAAACCAAAGATAATTATTTTATTTTTTGTAGACATAAACTGTGTATTCATATAAACCATAATCATTTCTAATAACAAAATTTCTACTTAAATTATTTTTTAAAAACCATCCTAATTCATCCATTGAAACATGAAATAAATCATCTCTTTCCCAATCAACAATTTTAGACATAACATTAAAAGCTATTCCTTTATTTGTTTTATCCCATAATTTTTTTAATACTAAGGTGAAAAAATTCATCATTTCATCTTGAGTTAAATCTCTCTTTTCAGTAAAAGTCCCATTGCAAATAATATAATCAAACACTGGGATATCATCATTTACTAAGATATCTGAGTGGTAAAAATTTAAATCAGGGTATTTGTTTTTGCTAGTATTATAAAATCCTTCATTAATATCTAATCCTGAGTATTTAGGTTGGTTGGTTTGGGTTTGGATCCATTCATAAAAATGACTTAAACCACATCCAAAATCAAGTAAAGTATTATTAGTAATATGTGATTGTTCTTTAGATGTTATTAACTCAAACATTACTTGATGTCTAGTTAATGTATCTTCATAATTAGGCCAATCTACTCCTAAATTGTTATCTCCATATTTTTGAAAACATTCATCATAATGTTTTGCTATTTTTAAATAACTCATATTAGTGTATAATTTTTTAATTGTTCTTGGATGTATTCTTTATCATATCTAAAGAGTAAATCTAGTATTGAAGAATATGGGTTATCAAATTTAACATCTCCCATTTTTATAAATTTAAGATCTATATTTTGAGAAGCAAAGTCTTCTTTAGTATAAAGTTTTTGCCCTCCAATAGCATTAATATAAGTATCACCTCCAAAATACTTAACTATTTCTTGTAAACCTTCATTTTTCTTTTTAATAGTAAAACCTTCTGATGAATCAATGATTTGGGTTTGGATATCTAGATATTTACAAATTCTTTTAATATAAAATAAATTAACTTGAGAAATAGAATAACCTAAACTATTTATGTCAGTAGTAAAAATATGTTGGATTATAGTTTTATAATTTTTTTCTTTACTATATAAATAATGAATTGTTTTAGGAAAATTAATTATAAACTTATCATCAGATTTTACTATTACTTCATTACATTTTTTATTCTGGCTACCTCCAATAACTGGTATTACTATTTGGGTATTGTTTTTTATGGTATTTCTAGTCATATAACTTGCTTTCATAAAAGACACATGATCTAAATTAACATAAACATCAACAGCATCAATTAATTGAAAGTATCCTAAATAAGGAAAAAAATATGGTTGCATTACTCCTATTTTCATCCTTTATTAGTTTTAGTGTAAATTTCAAATTTAGATAAGTCTGGGTATGGGAGTTCTAAATCAGGATTTGAGAGCGGTTTGCCTTCTTTGTAGAATTGATTTATAAGTAATAAACCTCTAGCTGCTAACTCAGGCATCATATAAAAATTCCATCCTAACATATCAAAGTTATCTTCATGATAAGAGCATTCTCTTCTACCACTATATCTAGCTCTTTTAAACCACATGTAAGCTTCTTCATCATCAGTTAAAATTGCTCCACCTTTTGATAATTTAAAATGTTTATAAGGTCCTGTAAATGATATACACATATGTGTTTTGTTTTTGTACATATTTGTAGTAAAACTTAAAGCACTATCCCAAACATTTGATCCTTTTAAATTATAAGCACCTTTTATAGTTTTACCTTTAACAGGTTCAAATTCAACTTTCAAACCAGCGTGTATAATTTCACATGGTACAGATGGATATGTTCTACTTGGTATTTTTATTTTTTCTACTTTTATACTTTTTTTAATATAATTTTCATAATATAAAGCGAGAAATAATCCATTACTTTGATTATCAACTGTAATTACAAAAGGAGCACCAGTGTAGTCTGATAATGCTTTTTCAAAATCTTCTGTTATTTTATAGATTCCGTTTGCCATAATTTATTTATTTAAGATATAAGGATATTTTATTGGGTCAAAATGTGTAAATAATCCTTCACCATGTGCTACTTTAAAAGTTTGTTGAGCCCACCATTTACTAATATTACCTTCTAAAGCTATTCCTTCCCCAGCAAATTTAGAAACTATATCTAAATAAAATTCTTTTTTATATAAACAAGGATTATTTGTCCAATTTCCCCATCTTGAAGTTGTTATAAAATATTCATTTTTCTTTTGAATTTTATCTGGGAAAGATTCTGATGGGTCTAGCCAATGTAATGAGTCTAAAAGGTGGGGTGATGTGCATTCTAATTCATCATCATAATAATTTAGTTCATTTCCTTTATGTCTAAAAGAAAAATGTGGATAACCAGGATTAGATTTATGTCTATACCTAATACAATCATACTTATTATTAAGTAGATCAAGTCCTGAGTTTAATCTATTATATGTTGTTCCTAAATTTTCAATTAACTTCCAGTCATGTTCTAATAATAAAATATTTTCTGTTTGAGCATTTTCAGTTAATTTAATAAATGCTTTTCCTATTCCAATATTTTCATTTAAACCTATATAAGATAATGAAAAATGATCCGCTATTTGTTTATCTTCATCTGTTATTTCTTGAAATAAGATAGTAATATCATTTACTATTTTAAATAAACCGTTTTGATGATAAGAAAATAAAGTATCAATTAATGTTTGACCTGAATGCCAAGATAGAATTCCTATTGAGATTGGGAGTTTTTTCATGCTTGTAATAATTTATGCCATTCTTTTATGTCATTATCTCTAATATTTCTGATTTCTTCTAAATCAGATGATGTACTCATTTTTGTCTCTATATTAATACCTACTAATTGAAGTATAGATTTAGATATCATATGTATCCAATTATCACCATACCATATTTTTAATTGTTCTGGGATTGGCACCCAGTTTTGTTTATGGAATGAGAATAAACATCCCCATCCTCCTTTATTAGTTTGGTTATTATATATTTCTAATACAGGTGTTTTATTATTATTTAATATATAATTCTCACTATGAGAGCCAATATATCCTAAATTTTTTAGTGGAACTTGAGAGGTAATTTGACTTAATAATTCATAATATTCATCTACATCAAATAAAATATCATCATTTGAGATAGTGATATAATTATTTTTAGAAATATTAACTCCATAGTTCCAGGCTGGGTTAACAAATGTGTTTTTTGGTTGGTTGATAATTTTTAGTTTGTCATGGGTAGGTAATGTAGGAGTAGTCTCTATTCTATTATTTATTAGAATAATTTCGTCAACATATACACATTCACAATATCTTAGTATTAACTCTAAAGTATACTCAGATTTCCAAATTGTAGGTATTATTACAGTGAATTTGTCCATTCTAAAAATTGGTCTATAGTTATAATATTCATCATGTCATATTTATGAAATTCAAAATGATCATATGTTAAATAATCTTCATCTAATGTTTCATAAGGTTGACTAATACCTTGTCTTATAATACCACATCCATAATCAGTATCTACTACTTTAATATCTAAATCAACTCTTTCTTTTCTTAATTTAGCGACAGCTTTCCAAACATCCCCACACCATTCACCTCCATGATCATTTCTTTCTTGCATTTTTCTTGTTGTTGGTAAACAATCATGACAGATTATAGTTCCATTTTTATTTAAATGCTTTAATGAATTATCTATATCTTTTAAAACTTGATCATTATGATGTAATCCATCAATAAAAATAATATCAAATTTAATATCACTTAAGATAGAGTTAAAATATTCATCTGATGTTCCTATAAATGTGACAGGTCCTCTAGGGAAAGGATCTATTGATACTTTTACTGGGGCTGTTATTTTATCAAAATTGCAAGTTGGATTTTGAGTACCTATTTCAAGGTATGAATTATAATTAAACTTATTAACCATAGTGTTAATAATATCCCATCTCATCATAATTAAAGTAATTTATTTTTGTTATTTAAATATTTTTCTATTAATTTATCTACTACTTGTACTTGAGTAAAATTATTTAATACATGTTCTCTACCTTTCTTAGTTATAATTTCTCTTTCATCATTATGAGTAGCATAATAATTTATTTTATTTATACAATCTTCTATACTATCATAATATACTATATGTTTTTTATCTTCCAAAAGTTCTTCAATTTTAGTATTTAAAGGTAATCTATCAGTTATTACTAATTTACCACATGCTATCCCTTCAAATATTCTTCTTGTTATTTCATTAAATCTAGAATTTTGTAATACTATTAATCCTGAGCATAGAAACTTTCCATGGTCTTCACCTAAAAATCCTCGTTTATTAATAATCTGTCCATCACTTATATTTACTAAAGTGTCTAAAAATTCACTATGTCCTTGACCTCTAGAACTAACAGCTACATATTCTATAGGAACATCATATGGTTTGTATACTCTAGTATCTGCAAAATGTGTTATCCACTCTGTATCTCGTCCTAATTGTTTATATTGAAGATAACTTTGATAATCAGGAGTAATAGTTAAATGAAACTTATGTGATAATGTATGATTTATAAAAAATCTTTGTGGGTCATCTCCTGATTCTTGGATCCAAAAAGAATTTGGTTTATATTTTTTATCTAAGTAAATAGAATCAAACTGACCCCAATCCATAAATAAAACAATATCTGGGGTTGAGTCTGATTCAGTAAATTGTTTTAGGTATTTATCTGTTAAATTACCATGTTCATCTTTAATATTAATTAACTCAATTTCCCATCCTCTAGATTTAAACTCTTCATATATAGATGAAGGTGTACTCCATTCAATAACATTATGAGGAAAAGCATATATAACTGTTAATTTCATAAAACATACATTGAGTTACAAAAATCATTCCAATCTAATTTATATCCCATTTGTGATGTTAGTTCTTTACAAAATTCTAAACCAATATGTTCATGTTCAATAAATAAATGAGTTGGTAAGACATCACATTCTTTCATACTTTCTAGTATCATAGGTTCAACACCTTCAACATCTAAAACAAATAAATCTACATGTTTAATATTATATTCTTCAATTAGTTGTTTATAAGTAATAACTTCAACAATTGATTCTTGAAGTTGAATTCCCATATCATTTAATTGATAAAAATGATCCTTAGTATGTTGAAAAGATCCATTTCCCCATCCTGGGGCGCGAGTTGGGTCTTCTACATTATCATCTCTAAAAACAAACGATCCTGGTTCGTTTAGTAAACCTTTATTTAGGTTTAAAAATGAGTTAGGTCTATTTTGAATTAATTTAGCATACTTAGATGGACTAGCTTCTACATTTACTCCTTTCCATTCCATAAATTCTTCAAAAAATTTACAACTAGAGAGATTAAATCCATCTGCTGCTCCACATTCTATAAAAAATCCATTTTGTTTATTTTTAAAATACTTTTCATGTAAAAATCTATCTACAGGTACTCCATTAAATATTTGTCCGTAATATCTCATATTTTTTCTTTTACTGTTGGGTCTATTGTTTGATATAATTTAACTGCTTTTTCTTGACGTTCTATTGTTTTAGGATGATATAAAGCCCATTCCTCTTCTATAGGAAGCATCCCATGTGTTTTAAATCCATTTAAAACTTCATGAACTTTATTTATCCATTTGATTTCAGGAATATTTTTATAAATACGCATTTGCCAATCTGCCCAGTTTATCCATCCTTTTTCATTCACACTCCATCCCCAACATTGTATATGTTCTTCAGTTAATCCTTCTACAGTATTAACTCTAGGTACTCTGATCATATCAATTAATTGGTTTTCTTTTAGTAATGTTGGTAGATTTTGTATTAAGTTAATATGGGGAATTTCATCAGCGTCAATTTGAAAGATATAATCACCTTTACAAACTAATGATAATTTATTTTTCCACTCTGAGAAGTTTTGGTTGAAGTAGTCTTTAAAGTGTCTAGGCTCAGGAATACTAATTAAGTATTCCCAAACTCTAGGATCACCATTTTCATCCCATAAAATAACAATTTCATCCTCAGAACGTTTATGTTCTAAAAGAAAAGGAACTAAATGTTTTATTTCTTCTAATTCATTACAAACTGTGATAGCATAACTGATTTTCATATAACCCTAATATAATAAATTAATTTAATAAGCCAACATATTCTAAAGCATCTATAAATTCTTTTTCTTCAAAATGTTGGAGGGTTTCCATGTTCATTCTATATTCATAAAATTTACCTGGTTGTTTTGGAATTGGGTATTTTTCTTTTTCCTCTTCTTTAACTTTAGTTGCTTTAACAGCTGCCCATTTCCATTCATTAGTATTAGCACCATTTGCAAATATCATACCTTGTGTGGGACGATTAATTGTTTGTGGTAACCAAACTAAATTAGTATTAGGATCTTTCCAAGCTAAATCCTTATATAATTCAGGAAGTACTTCCATCTGTTCATTATAAAAATCGCTTCCTTCTGTCATTAGACTATTAGTCCAATAACCACAAGACAAAGACATCCAGTTTGTTATTTCAGGTGTGACCTGTGTTTCATAACACAGATCACCTCCTGATTTAGGGCAAGTAATAATTTTATCCGGCGACATTTTCTTCTATTTTTTTAAGTTTTGGTAATTCAATTTTCTTTAATTGAGGTAATTTTAACTCAACTGATTTTGGAAACTCAGGAATATATTGATCAAATAATTGATTTACTTTATCTTTCATTTTATCCCAACTAAATTCATTTTTACTCTTATATGCTTGACGTTTAGCCCCGTCAGTATATGTTTTATAATTTTCAAACATATTTTTTAAATGATGTCCTACATGCCCTGTATCTACATTAAACCATTGTGATTCTTTTAATAACCATTGATTAGCCGCGCTTGGATGAACATTAGTCATAGTACCTGGGAGCATAGTAGTGAATTTTTCATCTAAGAAATCTTTATGGCCACTCCAATTAGTTGCAATGATTGGTTTTTTAGTTAAACTAAATTCAAGCAACGGACGACCAAAACCTTCACCTTTAGTAAGATTAATCATTGCTTTTACTTTAGAATGATTATACAACTCATTCATTTCAGTGTCAGTAAACTCACCATGTAATAAATAAACATTTGGTAGGTCAGTTGAGTTAACTGTTTTCTTAACCATAGTGATTTTCTTTAGAATCTCATCTCGATCAAGATATGAAGAACCTACTTGAGATGTTTTTAAAACAAGTGCTGGTTTTTGTTTTTTGTTTTTAAATGTTTCGTAGAATGCTTTAACTAACAAACCAACATTTTTTCTATCTTCACCTAAATCACCATTAATCCAGTGGCCTACAAATAAATAACAGAATTTTTCTTTAATATTATTTAATTCAGGAAATGATTCAACTGTATCAAGTGGTTTATAGATATCAGTGTTAGCACCTTCAAATAATACTTCAATTGGTTTTTCAACTTTTATTTCCCCAATTTGTTGGTTAGTACGTTGATCTACTTTTTGGAGTATAGTTTCAAGAAATGTTTTCTTTGAATGCTCAGAAGAAGTTAATGTTAAATTCATCCTATTAATACCTTCAATCCAATCACCAGGTGAGAGTGTTGTTTCAATACCTGCTGTTACTCCAATATTGTATTTACCAATTGGTTGAAATTCACTTGGGATAGTAATTTGCATCCATACTTCAGGTTGTTTTGGGAGTTGAGGTTGCATCCATAGATGAGGTGTTAAAAACTTCCACTCAGGATTATCTTCAATAAATCCCCAAGGTGTGTTACCCCACATTTGGGGAATAACTTTAACATCATATTTGTCTGTCTCAATAATTGCTTTAACTAAATCTCGAGAACGCGCTCCGTATCCACTATATGTGTCGATAGGACAGCTAATAAAAAATAATGGTTTCATATAACTTTTTGGTATTAATAAACTAATTCGTGAGGTACTGTTTTAGGTTTAATTTCGTTAGCATTTACTAACTCATATTTTTCTCTTGGTTTCCAAGTTTTAAATAATTTATCTAAAGTTGTAATAACTTTTTTACCCATATTTGAAGCTGTAAAACTTGCTTCATCTGATAAAGCCCATTCACGACCTTTTAAACCATGGGTTTTTCTTTCTTCTTTAGATAAGTCATAAACAATTTTAATTTGTTTAGCTGCATCTTCAGCGTTACATCTGTCATCCCAAATGTAAGGAGTTAATGGTGAACCTTGAATTGAGCGATTAGTTGGGTAAACCGGGAACGCCCACTCACCATGTTCTTTAATTGTACCTGTATGATTTGAAGGAAACTTAGCATCAAAATCAATCCATTTACCTTTTTTACTAAAACGCATTTGATCTTGCATTCCACCGGTCACATTCGCAATAATTGGATTTCCTACTAATAATGCTTCAGTTAAACTTAATCCCCAACCTTCATTATTAGTTAATAGAATCTGGCAGTCAGTGCTGTTATAAAGTAAATTCATTTGATCAGCTGGAAGCATTGATGGTGAAAAAACAATATTATATTTTTTATCATCACCAAATAATAATTCTCTTACTGCTTCTAAATCAGTACCATTATCATCTACTACTTGAGTATGTAATACAAAAGCACATTTTTTAGCTTGCTCTTCAGGTAACCCATCAATAAATAACTTATATGCTAACATTGTATCTGGGATCTGTTTGCGGCGGATATTTCGTGAATTAAAGAATAAAGCAAAATCAATTTCTTTACTTCCAAATAATTTCTTTTTAAATTCTTTTAACTCAGATGTATTAGCATCAAGTGGTTTAAAAATATTTTCATTTAAACCATGAGGTACATACTCGATAATTTTCTTTTTAGCTTTATCACCTAATACTAAAGTATTAATATTTTTAGTTTGTTTAGAGATAGCTAATAGAGCATCACATGACTCATAATATGATCTATTATACATTGGAGCTGGGTAATCGTCCCAAATATTAAGATAGATAATAGGCATTTTCTTTCTGATCTCGTTTTCAATTTGGAACAACCAAATAAAATATCTTGGGTCAGTAATTAAGAAAATAGCATCTGGTTTTTCTAGTTGAATTAATTGTCTAATTAATCTAGCGTCTCCGTATCCATTAGCTGGGTATAAGATAATAGAACTATCAGTTAAACCAGTGTTATTATTAGTATCAGGTGATAAATCTAATCGTTTACCTGCTTCAGGGTGATTAATAGCACCTCCTACATTAACCCAATTAAAGTGTTGGGCTGTGTTTAATACTAATTCGCGAGCGACAGTTGCTACACCTGAGTGTACTCTGATGTCATCGCAGATTAAGAGGATTTTTTTTCTCTTATCTGGGGGTAAATAAGCAAAACTTGAATTCATAAAACTTTTATCGATTTAAATTATTGTGATTGTGAATTGATTTTCTAAATTCATCTGATGTAAGATACAAATGGACTGCTCTATCTACAAGCTTTTGTAAAGAAAATTTTCGCTTAACACA
>Ga0315909_10004571_pt1 | contig 16257 bp, 15 predicted proteins | sample LakEriMetagenome_11_FD_203527 | JGI IMG/M metagenome (GOLD analysis project Ga0315909, IMG submission 203527) | Freshwater fungal communities from buoy surface, Lake Erie, Ohio, United States - Buoy 2 MA125 | ecosystem: Environmental > Aquatic > Freshwater > Lake | place: USA: Lake Erie, Ohio...
CAGGAAGTCGAAGGCCGCACGATGCGCTACACCATCCAGGGCTACGGCGCCGATCGGCCCGAAGGCCAACGCTACGGCAGCTGATCGCGACACACCATCATGGCCACACCGCTTTACTCCATCCCGGGCGCGCCAATCGCTGCCGCCCCAGCGCCTGCATCGGCACCTGCGCCTCAAACGCCCGCTGCGGCGGCCCCGGTGCAGGCGTCGGTTGCAAGCGACACGCCACGCACCGTGGCGCAGGTCCTGGCAGACAGTCAGGTCGAAGCGGTGATGGACGAACTCGATGCCGACCTGATCGGGCTTGCGCCCGTGAAGGCGCGCATCAGGGACATTGCTGCGCTGCTGGTCATCGACCGGCTGCGTGCGCTGCACGGACTGGCCGCGCAGGCGCCGTCGCTGCACATGTGCTTCACTGGCAATCCGGGCACCGGCAAAACCACCGTGGCGCTGCGCATGGCGCAGATCCTGCATCGGCTGGGCTATGTGCGCAAAGGCCATGTGGTGAGCGTCACACGTGACGATCTGGTGGGCCAGTACATCGGCCACACTGCGCCCAAGACCAAGGAAGTGCTCAAAAAGGCAATGGGCGGCGTGCTGTTCATCGACGAGGCCTACTACCTGTATCGCCCCGAAAACGAGCGCGACTACGGGCAGGAGGCGATCGAGATCCTGCTGCAGGTCATGGAGAATCAGCGCGACGATCTGGTGGTGATTCTGGCCGGCTACAAAGACCGCATGGACACGTTCTTTCAGTCCAACCCCGGCATGAGTTCACGCGTCGCGCATCACCTGGAATTCCCCGACTACGGCACCGATGAACTGCTGCACATCGCCGAGCGCATGCTGCAGGCCAGCCATTACCGCTTTGCCGCCGGTGCGCGCGAAGCCTTCGACGCCTATCTGTCACGACGCATCACACAGCCCCATTTCGCCAATGCACGCAGCGTGCGCAACGCACTCGACCGGGCCCGCCTGCGCCAGGCCAGCCGGCTGTTCGCCGATCGCGATCGCGCACTCACTGCAGATGACCTCAGCACGATCGAGGCACCCGACATCCTGGCCAGTCGCGTGTTCGCAGCCGGCTGAAGGAGCGCGCGATGACCTCCTCCCGACTCCGCGCCCTGGTGTTTGATGTCGACGGCACCCTGGCCGATACCGAAAGCGCCCATCGTGCGGCTTTCAACGCGGCATTCGTGCAAGCCGGGCTCGACTGGCACTGGGATGAACCGCTCTATATGAGCCTGCTGGAGGTGACCGGCGGCAAGGAGCGCATCGCTCACTTTCGCGCGATGCAACGCGGCATGCAGGCCGCACCGCCCGAGTGGGCAAAAGATCCGCTGGTCCTGAAACTGCATGCCCTCAAGACCGAGGCCTATGACCGTCAGGTGCGTGCAGGCAACGTACCGCTGCGCCCCGGCATTCAGGCGATCATCGAATCCGCACTCAGCAACGGGCTGCGCCTGGCAATCGCCACCACCACCACACCGATCAACGTGGACGCACTGCTGAGCGCCAACATCGGGCCCGACTGGGCCAGCCGATTCGATGTCTTCGAGAACGGCGACACCGCGCCGAACAAAAAGCCGCACCCCCAGGTCTATCTGCAGGCGATACAGCGGCTGCAGATGAATGCCTCAGAGTGCCTGGCCTTCGAAGATTCGCGCAATGGCCTGCTCGCCGCCACCGCTGCCGGTCTGGCCACGATCATCACGCCCACAGGCTTCACCGCACATCACGATTTCAGCGGCGCGCTGAGGGTGCTGCCCGATCTGGGTAACACCCGCATCGCCGACCTGCGACACTGTCACGACTCCGCCCCCTTGGCGGCCTGATCGCGCAGGCGCGTTGCTTCGCCCTGCATCCCACACCCTGCAACCCGGACTGGATACCGGCCATGCCCCTGAGCCACCGCTGGACCCTCACCCGCTACCTGATCGAGGAGCGACGCCGTTTCCCCGGCGCAAGCGGCGATCTCAACGCGCTCGTACTGGATGTGTCACTCGCCTGCAAGGCGATCGCTCGCCTGGTGGCCTTCGGCGGTCTTGGCGATGGCATGACCGTGCCTGCGGGCCATACACAGCAAAACTCAGCGTCGCCCGCTCCACTCGGCGGGCAGCTGAACGTGCAGGGCGAAGTGCAAAAGCCGCTTGATGTGCTGAGCAACGAAATCTTCATGCGCATGAACGAGTGGAACGGCCACCTCGCCGGCATGGCCTCTGAAGAGATGGACGAGCCGAAGCAGATTCCCACGGCCTATCCGCGCGGCAAGTATCTGCTGGTGTTCGATCCGCTGGACGGCTCGTCCAACATCGACGTGAATGTCGCAGTCGGCAGCATCTTTTCCATCCTGCGTGCGCCGCAGGATGTGATCGACAGCGGGCGCGATGTCGTCGAAGCCGACTTCCTGCAACCGGGCACACAACAGGTGGCCGCGGGCTATGCCATCTACGGTCCCTCGACCATGCTGGTACTCACGGTAGGCAATGGCGTGGCCGGCTTCACGCTCAACCCCAATCTGGGCGAGTTCGTCCTCACGCACCCCGAGCTCAAGGTGCCAACCGACACCAGCGAGTTCGCCATCAATTCCTCGAACAGCCGGTTCTGGGAGCCGCCGGTCAAGCGCTATGTGGACGAATGCCTGGCCGGTCGCACCGGCCCGCGCGGGCGCGACTTCAACATGCGCTGGATCGCCAGCATGGTGGCCGAGGCCCATCGCATCATGATGCGCGGCGGGGTGTTCATGTACCCGCGCGACACCAAGGACGCCACCAAGCCCGGTCGACTGCGTCTGCTCTACGAAGCCAACCCGATCGGCATGATCATGGAGCAGGCCGGCGGGCGCTGCAGCACCGGCCGGCAGCCCATGCTGGGTGTGCAGCCCACTTCGCTTCATCAGCGCATCGGCCTGATCTTCGGCTCCAGGAACGAAGTCGAGCGCATCGAGCGCTATCACACCGAACCCGCCAGCCGCGCGTCTGAAACCCCACTCTTTGCCGAACGCAGTCTCTTTCGGAACTGATCTTTCCTGCCCGAGCTTCCGCCATGTCCGAACGTCATCCCATCATCGCGATCACCGGTTCATCCGGTGCCGGCACGTCCTCCGTCACCCGCACCTTCCAGAACATCTTCCGGCGCGAAGCCGTCAAGGCCGCCATCATCGAGGGCGACAGCTTTCATCGCTTCGACCGCAAAGCGATGCGGGTCAAGCAAGCCGAGGCCGAGCAAGCGGGCAACAAGCACTTCAGCCACTTCGGCAGCGAGAACAACCTGTTCGCCGAACTGGAGGGTCTGTTTCGCGGCTACTCCGAAACCGGTCGGGGCAAGGCCCGCAAGTACCTGCACGACCCGGTCGAGGCGGCCCCCTACAACCAGGATCCCGGCACCTTCACCGACTGGGAAGACCTGCCGGCCGATACCGACCTGCTGTTCTACGAGGGGCTGCACGGGGCGGTCGTCACACCCGAAGTCAACATCGCGCGGTACCCCGATCTGCTGATCGGCGTGGTGCCCGTCATCAATCTGGAATGGATCCAGAAGCTGTGGCGCGACAAGCATGTGCGCGGTTATTCCGCCGAAGCGGTCACCGACACCATCCTGCGGCGAATGCCCGACTACGTGAACTACATCGTCCCGCAGTTTGCGCACACTCACGTGAATTTCCAGCGTGTGCCAGTGGTGGACACCTCAAACCCGTTCATCTCGCGAGACATTCCCTCGGCCGACGAGAGCATGGTGGTCATCCGTTTCGCCAACCCGCAGGGCATCGATTTTCCCTATCTGCTGAACATGATCAACGGCTCCTGGATGTCGCGCGCCAACACGGTGGTGGTGCCAGGCGGCAAAATGGAGCTTGCGATGCAACTCATCTTCACGCCCTTCATCTGGCGGATGATGGAACGGCGCAAGCGCGCCATCGGCGCGCTCTGAGCACCACGCTGCACGCGGTGCCGGCCCCGGGCCGGCTCTGATCCAACCCGACCCGAGACTGCTCATGACCTCCCCTTCTCCCGATCCGGCCCTGGCCAAGCGCATGGCCGATGCCATCCGCATCCTTGCAGTCGACGCCGTCGAAGCGGCCAAGTCAGGCCATCCTGGCGCCCCGATGGGCATGGCGGAAATCGCCGAGGTGCTCTGGAACCGGCACCTGAAGCACAATCCGGCCGACCCGCACTGGCCCGACCGCGATCGCTTCGTGCTCTCCAACGGGCATGGCTCCATGCTCATCTACGCGCTGCTGCACCTGAGCGGCTATGCGCTGCCGGCCGACGAACTGAAGCGCTTCCGCAAGCTGCACTCCAAGACCCCGGGCCATCCCGAGGTCGGCATCACGCCGGGTGTCGAAACCACCACCGGGCCGCTGGGTCAGGGCCTGGCCAATGCCGTGGGCATGGCGTTTTCGGAAAAGCTGCTGGCCAGCGAATTCAACCGCGTCCATGCCGGTCAGAGCCTGGACATCGTCGATCACTTCACCTGGGTGTTCCTGGGCGATGGCTGCCTCATGGAGGGCATCAGCCACGAAGCATGCTCGCTGGCCGGCACGCTGCGCCTGTCCAAACTGATCGGCTTTTATGACGACAACGGCATTTCCATCGACGGCCATGTCGAGGGCTGGTTCACCGACGACACACCCAAGCGCTTCGAGGCCTATGGCTGGAACGTGATTCGGGTGGCCGATGGTCATGACACCGTCGCACTGGATGCCGCCGTGCGTGCCGCACGCGAGCAGGCCAGCCGAGCCGATGGCAAACCCACGCTCATTTGCTGTCGCACCGTGATTGGCAAAGGCTCCCCCAACAAGGCGGGCACGCATGATGTACACGGCGCAGCGCTGGGCGCAGCCGAAGTCGCAGCCACCCGCGCCGCACTGGACTGGAAGCACGAGCCCTTCGAAGTGCCGGCCGATGTAGCCGCAGCCTGGAATGCCGGCGCGCGCGGCGCCGCTGCACAGGCGCAGTGGCGTACGCTCTTTGGTCATTACCGTGACGCCTTCCCCGCTGAAGCCGCCGAATTCGAGCGGCGCATGCGCGGCGAGTTGCCCGCCGACTGGTCAGCCAGGCTGCCAGCTCTGTTCGCCAGCATCACTGCCAAAACCGATGCCATCGCCACCCGCAAGGCCAGCCAGAACGCGCTCGATGCGATCGCCCCCCTGCTGCCGGAATTTTTTGGCGGCAGCGCCGACCTCACCGGATCGAACCTCACCAACTTCAAGGGCTGCGTGACGGCCGGTCGCGACACGCGCGGCAATCACCTGTCCTATGGCGTGCGCGAGTTCGGCATGGCCGCCATGATGAACGGCATGGCGCTGCACGGCGGGCACCTGCCCTATGGCGGCACCTTCCTCACCTTCAGCGACTACAGCCGCAATGCCCTGCGCATGGCGGCTCTCATGAAGCAGCGCGTCATTCACGTGTTCACCCACGACTCCATCGGACTGGGTGAAGACGGCCCCACGCACCAGTCGGTCGAGCATGTGCCGAGCCTGCGCATCATCCCCGGTCTGGATGTCTGGCGTCCCGCCGACGGCCTGGAGACCGCCGTGGCATGGGCCTGTGCAGTCGAGCGCCGTGATGGCCCGACGGCGCTGGCACTGTCGCGGCAAAACCTGCCGCAAGTAGCGAACGATGCAGCAGGAGCCGCGCACATCCGCCGCGGCGGCTACGTGCTGGCCGATGCACCGAACGCGCGTGCCGTCATCCTGGCCACCGGTTCGGAGGTGTCACTGGCCCTTGAAGCAAAGGCTGCACTGGCTGCGCAGGGTGTGGCAGTGCGCGTGGTGTCCATGCCTTGCACCAATGTGTTCGATCGCCAGGACGCGGCCTACCAGGACGTCGTCCTGCCGCCTGCGTTGCCTGCGGTCGCGATTGAGGCGGCGCATCCCGATTTCTGGCGCAAGTATGTGGGCCGCACGGGCGCTGTGGTGGGCATTGCCACCTTCGGCGAATCCGCCCCTGCCAAAGACCTCTACACCCACTTCGGCATCACGGCCGATGCCGTGGTGCAGGCCGTGCGCGCGCGGGTCGGGGCTTGATCCCTTTGGCCGGGTGGCCTGCGCCACGCGGCCTGTGATCGCAATCGGTCTCAGGCCAGCGCAGCCGCCCGCGCCGCTTCGAGCGTGTCGCACACGGGTACCAGCTGATGGATACCCGTACTCACCAGTGTGTCTCGCACCTGCGCGTTGCCACCCACGTGCACGACCAGCTTGCCGCCTCGCTGGCGCTGCGCCTTGGCGTTGCTGACCACCTGGCGGATACCGATTGAGGACAGAAATTCCACTGCCTCAAGGTCCAGAATCACCCGCATCATCTGGCTCGCCGCAAGCGCTGTGAGTGGCACATCGATCGCCGCAGCCCCGGGTATATCCAGCCGACCGCTCACCTGAATGTGCCGCACACCCTCGGCGTCCGTGTAATCAATGCTCATCGTGCTTCCTGTTTGAAATGTCGTGTACGCGCCATCATGGGCCATTCGGCACCCTGTGATGCATCGGGCCGATCCGATCGCAAGCCTTGCAACCGTGCTTCGAACTGGCTGACGATGCCATCCCACCCCAGGGCCTGCACCGCACTGCGGGCCCGCACACCCACGGCACGGCAGGCTTCCGGCTGACTGGCCATTGAGGCTGCGGCACGCACAAAGCCCGCGGCATCACCGAACGGCACCAGATGCCCGGTCTGAGTGTGATCGATCAGCTGCGCCGCGCCGGCATAGTCAAAGGCCAATACAGGCAGTCCGCTGGCCATCGCTTCGGACGTCACATTGCCAAAGGTTTCGGTCAGGCTGGGAAACAGGAACAGATCTGCAGAAGCATAGTGCGCAGCCAGATCGGTGCCGCTGCGTTGCCCTGCGAAAATCGCGTCCGGACACCTGGCCAGCAGCTCATCGCGCAGCGGGCCATCACCCACGAACAGCAGCTTCGCATCGGCGCGCACCGCGCGCATGGCCGCAAACGCCTCAAGCACCAGCCCGAGGTTCTTCTCCGCTGCCAGCCTGCCCACGCAGGCTACGACCGGAGCGCACGGATCATGCACCCCCCACGTCTGGCGCAGTGCCAGCGAGCGGCGATCGGGATGAAACTGAACGGTATCCACACCCCGCGCCACCACTTCCACGTTGCGAAAGCCGCGTTCGCGCAACTGCTGCCGCAAGCCTTCAGTCGGGACCATCGTGAGCCGAGTCTTGTTATGAAAATCGCACAGATAACGGGCGATCGGCTTGTGCAGCCAGGCCAGTCCGTAGTGCGTGCTGTAAGCATGAAAATTGGTTCTGAAGTCGGATGACACCGGCAGACCAATCGAGCGGGCGACCTGCAGCGCCCACCAGCCGAGCGGGCCCTCGGTGGCCAGATGCACCACATCGGGCGGATGCTGCAGCCAGCGACGCTTGAGGCCCAGCCCGAAAGCCAGCCCCATGCGCAAACTCGCATAGCCAGGAATCGGCAGGCTGGGAGAAAGGATTTCTTCGAGCCCCGGGTGTGCGGACAGCGCGTTGGACTGCGGCCTGGATTCGCGCTGACGCGGGCGGATCAGCTGCACGGCGTGGTGTCGATCGAGTAAGCCCTCGACAACGCGCGAGATGCTCATCGCCACCCCATTCACCTCGGGCGGCCAGGTCTCGGTGATCACCGCAATACGCAGGGCCCCCCCGGCAGACAGGGCACCAGTCGCCTGTGTCGGTGCATGCACCAATCCGGTCGCATCATTCATCCGACCATCGTGAAGGAGACATGCAACCGGACGATGACAGAATGTGCGGTGATCGTGACACGGCCACTCACCGGTCAGCGCGCTTTATGTAGAGGTCGTGACACACGGTCATCGGGCGTTCATCCGAGGGCGTCATGCTGGTCATTTTCAGCATGGAGCTTGCGCATTGAAACCGCTACGCACTGAACTGGCCGAGCAGCGCTGGGACGACCATCGTTTCTATCATCACAGCCGCATCAATCAGAGCCTGCATCTGATCAGCGCACTGTGCTTCATCGTTGCCTACGGACTGCTCTGGGTCGATCCTGCCTGGGCGGCCCTGCTCGCATGGGGTGTGTCGATGACCACTCGCCAGTCTGGCCACTTCTTCTTTGAGCCGCGCGGCTTCGATACCGTCAATCAGGTCACCGACGAGTACAAGGAAGCTGTGAAAATCGGCTATAACATTCGTCGCAAAATCGTCCTGATGGGTGCATGGGCGGGCTTACCGCTGCTGCTGTGGGTCAGTCCCTCGCTGGGCGGACTGATCGAACCCGCCGATGGTCTGAAAGAATATCTGCATGACGTCGGGATGGCCTGGCTGGTGCTGGGGATCAGCGGCATCGTCTTGCGTGTGATGCAGTTGTGGCGCTCGCACAGCCTGCGCACTGGCCTTGTGTGGGCGCTGAAGATCGTCACGGACCCGTTCCACGACGTGAAGCTTTACTGGCGCGCTCCGCTCGCCCTGCTGCGTGGCGAATTGATTGACCCCATGCCGCATGCGCGGCATTGAGCCGCACGGTTCAACGTCTTCGCAGCATCTCGCGAAAAATAGATCGCCGGATGCTGCGATTGTCCTGCGCAGGCCCGGACCACCAGCCATCAGCCTGCATGGTGGCGCAGGCCTTCACGAATCGATCGACCACATCGGCAAACGCTGCATCGTCGTAGTTCAAGCTGAAAATGAGGCGCCCGGAGCCGACCCAGCTCAGGGCAAGCCCTTGCTGGCGCAGATAGAACTGCAGCATCCAGTTATAACGCGATGGCGCCTGATACAGCACCGTCCAGATCGAAGACAGGTTGGCCACTTTCACCGGCAGCCCGCGCGCTGCAAGCGCGGCATTGAGCTGCTCTGCACGGCCGTTCCAGAGGGCATCCAGTCCGTCATACACAGCACGGCTCTGGTCGCTTTCAATCCGATCCAGAAACGCGCTCATCGCCCCCATCACATAGGGATGTGCGTTGAAGGTGCCGCGAGCAAAGCACAGGTCCGCTGGCCGATCCTCCCTGAATCGCCTCATCAGATGCGCCGCACCGCACACCACGCCGACAGGCAATCCACCGCCCAGTGTCTTGCCATAGGTGACCAGGTCTGCCTGCACGCCGAAATATTCCTGTGCACCGCGGCGCGCCAGACGAAACCCTGTGAACACTTCATCCAGGATGAACACGATCCCGCGTTGCGTGCATACCTCGCGGACCTGCCTGAGCCAATGCGCGTACTGCTCACGATCCACGCCCGCCTGACGTGCACTGTCAACCAGCGACGAATCCGCAGGGGCTGCCTTGTTCGGATGCAGCGACTGCAGCGGATTGATCAACACACAGGCAATGTCACGTCGGGTGCGCAATACCTTGAGCGTGCGTTCGCTGCACTCGGCCAGGGTGTAGGTGTCGCGTACGCGGGACGGGTTGCCCGGCCCAGGCTGCACATCTTCCCACCAGCCGTTGTAAGCCCCTGCAAAGCGCACGATGTGACTCTTTCCGGTGTGATAGCGCGCCAGGCGTACCGCTTGCATCACGGCCTCAGTGCCCGACATGTGAAAGCTCACCTCATCCAGACCGGAGAGGGCGCGCAGCCGTTCAACGTTATCCACCACACACGGATGCAACGCGCCCAGTACCGGGCCCAAGGCACGGACGCGGTTGGCGCCCTCGTCGATCAGTTCACGATAGACGTCATAGCCCAGCAGGTTGACGCCATACGATCCGGTCAGGTCGTGAAAGCGATTGCCATCGAGGTCCTCGACCATCGTGCCTGCAGTGGCCTGCACGAAACCCCCTACCCGCAGTCGGCTGCGCAGGTACGGGCTGTACTGGAACGGCACGCGATACGCCGCAGTGAATTGCAGATCGGACATCGACTCACGTGCCCGCGCCGTCCACTGCGCGCTGATCGGAAAGCGGGCTGCGTAGTCGCTGCACAGCGTATCGAAGCCCGCCTTGCGCAAGGCGACGACCTCGGCCGTCGCGCCGTCGGAATCGAAAAAGCGCTCGGCGTCATACGCATACCCCGGGATGCGGGCTGCCAGCAACTTGGAGATACGCACATGGCCAACCAGCGATCGATGCTTGGCGCGAGACAGGGTCAGGCGGTGACGCGCACGGTTGACCAGATAAGTCAGCGCAGTGGCGGCAGCCACTGTTGTCAGCACAGTTTCTTGCATACGGAACTCCTCGAGGACATCCCGCGTGTCTACCGGCCTCAATTGACAGCGCGATGAACGACCTTCACATGACAGCCCCTTTCCGATGAGTCCAGCGCGCCCATGAAGCTGCACACCCTGCGTCAACTCGTCATGCACGAGGATCTGAATTTCCTGCTGACCAATCGGATCCCGCGCATCCTGCTGACCCGCTGGATGGGCCGCCTGAGTAAGATCGAACATCCGTGGTTCGCTGCGGCCTGTATTCGCATCTGGCGTCTGTTCACGGATCTGGACTTGTCCGAGGCCGAGCCGCGCCGTTATCGCAGCCTGCATGCCTGCTTTACCCGTGCGCTGAAACCGGGCGCCAGGCCCTTCCACCATGATGCGCACACTGTGGCCAGCCCGAGCGAAGGCATCGTGGGCGCCTGTGGCGTGATCGACGATGCGTTGATGCTTCAGGCCAAGGGCATGCCTTATACCCTGAGTGAACTCATGGGCCCGACTCAGGACACCACTGCGTTTCGTGGCGGCGTGTACGTAACCTTGCGTCTGACCTCAGCGATGTATCACCGCTTCCATGCGCCCCACGACTGCCGCGTCGAGCATGTCACCCACATCGATGGCGACACCTGGAACGTGAACCCGATTGCGTTGGCCCGAGTCGAGCGGTTGTTCTGCCGCAACGAGCGCGCGGTCGTACGCCTGCGCCTGGACCACAGCGACTTGCAGATCGCTCTGGTGCCGGTGGCGGCCATTCTTGTGGCGGGCATCCGGCTGCACTGGCTGGATCTGGTCCTGCATGCCCGTCGCCGCGGCCCAAGCGAATTCAGCCAGCCAGCCCGCTTTCTGGGAGGCGAGGAAATGGGCTGGTTCGAGCACGGATCGACCATCATCGTGCTCGCGCCACGCGGCGTTTCGCTGGCACCGGGCATTGCACATGGCGCGCGCATCAAGGCCGGAGCACCCCTGCTGCAGCTGCCTGAGCCCGACTGATTGCATCGAAACTGTCATCGTCGCGTCAATCCGGCGTCATGTCATGTCGCCAAGATGCGCGCTCATATGACGACCATTGATCTGGTGTATTTCGATGCAGGCGGTGGCCACCGGGCTGCAGCCCTGGCCCTGCGGACAGCCCTGCAGACGCAACATCCCACATGGACCGTTCGCCTGGTCCATCTGATGCACGCGCTCGACCCACAGCAGCGGTTCACACACCTGACCGGCAAGATGCCGGAAGACCTCTACAACTGGCGCCTTGAGCGCGGCTGGACCTTGGGTCTGGGTGCGGAATTGCGCGTCATGCAGACTGCGATCAGGGCGAGCCATGCTTGGTTGCTCAAAGCACTGCGCCAGCATTGGGCTGATCATTCGGCACCCGATCTGGTCGTGTCGCTGGTGCCGAATTTCAACCGCGCACTCAGACAGTCGCTGCAACAGGCTCATCCCCATGTGCCTTTCGTGACGGTCATGACCGACATGGCCGATCTGCCGCCGCATTTCTGGATTGAGCCTGGGCTTGATGCGCATCTGGTGTGCGGGACACAACGCAGCGTGGATCAGGCCCGTGCCGCAGGCTACGCCGACAGCGTGATCCATCGCACCAGCGGCATGATCATCCGGCCCGACTTTTATCAGCACAGCGGTCGGGACCGACGCAAGGAGCGTGTGGCGCTCGGTCTGGATCCGGATCGCCCCACCGGGCTGGTGATGTTCGGCGGATATGGCTCATCGCGAATGCTGCGGATCGCCCATGCCCTGGACGATCAGCAACTGATTTTCCTGTGCGGCCACAACCAGGCCCTGGCCGAGACCTTGAGTCAGCTGGAGCGCTCGGCGCCGCATGCAGCCCTGGGTTTCACGAGCGAGGTCGGGCGCATGATGCGCGCCGCCGATTACTTCATCGGCAAGCCTGGGCCAGGCGCATTGAGCGAAGCCCTGCAGTGCGGGCTGCCGGTCGTGACGTTTCGCGACGCGTGGACCATGCCGCAGGAACGCTTCAACACGCAATGGATCGAAGAGCAGGATGTCGGGGCAGTGGTGCAGTCCACGCGCCTGCTGCGGCCTGCGGTCCTGTCGGTGATTGCGCGCCTGGACAAGCTCGCAGACAACGTCGGCCGCATCCGGAATCGGGCGATCTTCGAGGTGCCTGACATCCTGTTCAGGATTCTCCACCAGGAAGAGCAGGCCACACAGACGCTGCCTGAGGCCAGCTTCGCATGAGGCTGCGCGGGGGCGTGCCTGCACATCGGAGCAGCCGATGAACGCCTTCAGTCAATTCGATCCGCCACAGGACACCATCCGGGTGCGCACCGCCTGGATTTCGGACATTCACCTGGGCACCGCGGGCTGTCAGGCCGACGCGCTCCTGGATTTCCTGAGGCGGCTGGATTGCGAGACGCTATATCTGGTGGGCGACATCATCGACGGCTGGCAACTTCGCAAGAGCTGGTACTGGCCGCAGTCACACAATGACGTGGTGCAAAAAATTCTGCGCAAGGCGCGCAAGGGCGTGCGGGTGGTGTTCGTGCCGGGCAATCACGATGAGTTCGCTCGACGCTACATTGCGCACACTTTTGGCGGTGTCGAAGTGGTGGAGGACTGCATCCATGTCAATGCTGACGGGCGCAAGCTCTGGGTCGTGCATGGTGATCTCTTCGACGGTGTGATCCAGTGCGCCAAATGGCTCGCCTATCTGGGCGACACGGCCTACGAATGGGCGCTGAAGGCCAATCGCTGGCTCAATATCGGGCGCGCGCGGCTGGGCCTGCCGTACTGGAGCCTGTCGCAATACCTCAAGCTCAAGGTCAAACGCGCCGTCAGTTACGTCAACGATTTCGAGCAGGCCGTTGCACGCGAGGCTCGAAAGCGCGGCGTGCAGGGCGTGGTGTGCGGTCATATCCATCACGCCGAAATCAGGCAGATCGGAGACATCCTTTACTGCAATGACGGTGACTGGGTCGAGAGTCTGACGGCGCTGGTGGAGCATGCAGACGGCCGCCTGGAGATCCTCGACTTCAGCGACGCCACTCGCCGGATGGATGTGCTCAAGACCTTCTCCGCGCGCGGCGCTACCGTTGGCGCAGAACGGCTGCTGCAGTAGGAGCGAAAGCGTACTTTTCTCCGGGCGCCCTTGTGGCAGGCAGCCGGGGCGATGCTAAGATGAAGCGAAGATAAAAAGCGGCCCCTGGGCCGCTTAGTTTCGTTCCTCGCATCCGGTGCAGCCGTGCCTCGTCCGATCAAATCGCCTGCCTCTGGCAGGGTTGCTGGCGCAGCCTCCTTCCTCGAAGGAGAACGGGGTGCGTCCGACGCTGCAGGCGGCTTGCGCGAGGAAGTCAGCGCCTACAAGCGAGACCTGATCGTACGAGCGGCCATCGAGACCTTCTTCGAGCATGGCTATCACAACGCCACGGTCGATCTGCTGACCAGCCGACTGTCCGGCTCGAAGGCCATCTTCTACTACCATTTCCCGGACAAGCGGGCCGTGCTCGATGAAATTTACCGTCGGGCCATGTCGTCGGCATTGCAGGTGCTCGATCAGACGGTCGCCGCAGGCGGCACGCCGCCTGAAATGCTTGACCGCTTCGCACGTCGCTACACCGAGTGGGTGCTCGACCATCAAAAGCTGGTGGACGTGTTCCGGCGAGAAGAGCGCACGATCTCGGCAGAGATGCGTGCCGAGGTCGCTTACGATCAGAAGCGCTGGGACGATGGCATCGCAGCCATCATCCGCCAGGGCATTGCGAGCGGCGATTTTGCGGACAGCGACCCCAAAGCCACGTCTCGAGCGATCTCCGGGATGATCACCTGGCTCTACACATGGTGGCGGGAGGGGCGACGCATGAGCCGCGCCGAGGCCATCGAGCAATTCGCGCAGCTCGCGCTGCGCATGGCTGGCACGCGGGCCTGATTCGATCCATGCTCGTCTGCTTCAGCAGACGCAGGGCACTCAAAGCGCCATTTCGCTGGCAGCAGACGGCTGCCTTGGGGCCCGACCAATCGTGCGGTGCGCGTCGATCGCCTTGAGTCGCGGCAACACATCACGGGCATAGGTCACGAGGTTGCGCCGCGCCACCTCTGCGGGCATGCCGTCCATTGCGAGGATGTTGATCAGCGCTGCGGCATCGAGGCTGCGCGCACGCTCAATCGACGCCTCAACCACTTGCAGCGGCGTGCCGTGGAACTGCAAATCCTTCATGAAGCGCAATCTCTGATAAACGCCCTGAGCCTTGCTCGTGCCGCACACCTCGGCGAGACCGCCCTGGTCGATGGTCTGGCACCCGTAGGGCGCGGCATAGGCGTCATGCCATGCGCGCGCGCGCGCCGGATCAGCGTCAACGCTCGTCAGACTCAGGAGCACCGGCGGGGGGGCGACGCGATTGTGAATCGATTCAAAGAGCTCGGCATACTCGCGCGCTTCCGTGAGCACAGCCTCCCAGGGTTTGTTCGCAATCATCAGGGGGCCGAAACCGAGTGCCGCCATGGCCCGCGCCGAGGCCGGGGAATCGATCATGGCGTACATCCGGCCCTGGAAACTCAGGCGGGCGCGGGGATAGATCGACACGGGCGGTTGCTTGTAAAGCGGGCCCGGTGAACTGAGGATGCCCGTTTCCAGGGCGCCCACAATCGCACGCACGTATTCCACGATACGCGGACCGGACTCGACGTTACCCCCCTGAAGTCCTTCGAAATCGATCGGGCCCAGTCCACGCCCCACACCGAAAATCGCGCGGCCCTCAGAGAGCAGGTCGAGCGCAGCAAGTGACTCGGCGATGCGGATCGGGTTGTGCCAGCTCTCGAGCGAGACAATCGAGCCGATCAGTGCGTGCCGTGTCCTGCCTGCCAGCCATGCCAGCAGCTGCCCGGCATTGGGTGAAGTTTGATACCGCGAAAATGCGTGATCGGACGTCCAGATCGACTCGAAACCCAGGGTTTCGGATTGTTCGATCAGCGACGCCTGCTCCGCGAACCCATGGGGATCGGGCGCACTGGACGCAACGTGGAACAGGAAGCCTGTACCGATATGCACGACACACCACTCTCAGACGGTTTGCTGAAACACCGGCGGAAGTCTGCTTCGCCAGCAGCCAGCAGCCAGCAGCCAGCAGCCAGCAGCCAGCAGCCAAATTATACGCGCGCGTATAATTTAAGGTTATGAGGGCATGAGCCCGGTGTCAACCCGACCCGATTGGGTCGACCCGATCGGGTCAGTCTGTTTGGACTGGAGGTTCAAACCGAATAGCCACCGTCTACAGCCAGGTGCTGTCCGGTAATGAACGCCGCCGCGGGCGATGCGAGAAACACCACTGCGTCCCCGATTTCATCGACCGTGCCGAAGCGGCGCAAACAGGTGTTGCGCTTCATCGCTTCGACGAATTCGGGGGTCACCCGTTCGCGCAGCCGCGTGAACACCCCCGCATCAATGACGCCCGGCCCCACTGAATTGGCGCGGATGTTGTGCCGCCCTTCTTCCCGGGCGATGCCGCGAATCAGCGCTTCAACGCCCGCCTTGGGCGCGGTGGAGAGAATATCGAGCGGCGGATGCCTGTAGATGCCGGCCGAGGTCACCGCAACGAAGGCGCCGCCTCCGCCCGCCCGTACCCAAGGCAATGCCGCCTTGGTCACATGAAAAAAACCGTGCAGCTCGGACTCGATCACGCGATGCCATTCATCGGGGTCGACCTGGCTCACATAGGTCATCGAGATATCGGCCCCGGCAGCAAAGACGATCGTGTGCAAGCGACCAAAGTACGCATGAAAAGTCGCCAGGGCTTGGGTGACTGCCTGCAGGTCGCCCAGATCCACCCGCAACGCGTGCCCCTGCACCCTCGCGCCTGCCAACTGTTCCAGCGTTTGCTGCGCGGCGGCCTCGTTGGCGCGAAAAGTGAACCCTACATCGCAGCCCCGCTCGGCCAGCGCGCGGCAGATGCCCTGGCCGATACCGCCGCTGCCGCCGATCACGATCGCCGCTCCTGCGGGGAATTGATGCTGCGCCCCCAGTGGGCGATCTGCACGCTCAGGATGCTTCATGTAGTCTCCTCTCTCGCCGGACATGCGGCCCACAGGCTGACAGCTGCCTGTTCAAGACCCCAGACCTGCAGCGCAATCACCCGAGGCCGCTTGCTTGCTCCGGATCATACGACTCC
>Ga0315909_10004573_pt1 | contig 16256 bp, 9 predicted proteins | sample LakEriMetagenome_11_FD_203527 | JGI IMG/M metagenome (GOLD analysis project Ga0315909, IMG submission 203527) | Freshwater fungal communities from buoy surface, Lake Erie, Ohio, United States - Buoy 2 MA125 | ecosystem: Environmental > Aquatic > Freshwater > Lake | place: USA: Lake Erie, Ohio...
TACTATAAGGAGGTACGCTTAACACTTTAATATCATGGTCCAAACAAAAATCAACTAGTTCGTTTTTTCGTTTGGTGGGTATGGTAAAGCTGGCAATAACTAATTCATCAATAGGTTGCAAAGCAGCAATCTTTATAAATTCTTCAAATCGTATTACTGGTATACCATTTAAATTTTTATTGCTCTTTTTTTTATCGTCATCAATAAATGCTACAATATGTATATTATTTCCGCCGTGATTTTCGAGTACTCTTTGTGTAGCAACACCTGTATCTGCAGCGCCAAAAATAACGACGCTCTTTTTTTTCATTTTGTAGTTTTTTGCATAAGCAAATAAAAACTTAACTAGTACGCGGTAGCTTACTAATATTAAAAAACTAAATCCTGCATAAACTATGACAACCACTGAGCCTAAAGTAAATTCCTGACTATATCGTGAGGAAATACCGTTAACAATAAATAAAAATCCAGCTGAAGCAACAATAGATATACTAATTCTAAATGCATCCTGTATACCAGTATATCTTACAATACCGGAATAGGTTTTAATGGATGTAAATACCAATGTATTAATTATAGCAACCAATACAAATGTATTTGCTACTGCTTCCCAACTTAAGCCTACTAAAGTTAGGTTTTGCTTTATAGCGATTGCTAAAAAAAGCGAGAACAAGGTACCCCCAATGTCTAATAAGAATATAATCCACCTAGGGACAATATTAAAATTTTTAAACATAACGTTAGTTTTTGTTTGAATCATACAACGGGGGGATTGTATTAATTATTTTTAAAGCCTAAAAAATAAGCTAATTAATTACGCGATCAATTTTTTATATAAACTCGAAAACACTAAATATAATACGGTTAAAAAGCCGGCTAAAAATCCACCTAATACCAATGATTTTAATTTGCCCACTTTTTCTTTTTCCAAAGGAAAGATAGGTTTATCAATCACTTGTATCAATGGAGTTTCCTTGCGAAGTGCCATTTTTGACATTTCTAAATTAGAAACTAAGCTTGTGAGCATGGTTGTGTTAATTTGTAAATCAACCTGCCTTTTTGCAGGTTGTGTTCCTTTTGATTTTAATGCTGGATTTAGATTAAAAATTCCATCTGATGCAGATGCCACCTCATTAATAGAAGTGTTAAATTGACCTCTTATACTATCCACTTGATGTTGTAAAATTTCAACATTCATCCTTGCCTTTTTGCTTTTTATTTCAACATAGTATTCGGAAGTCTCCTTCGCTAAATTTTCACAAAATATTTTAGAAAAGTTTTCATTTGAACTGACTACTTCAATACTTGTGATAGATACTTTTTTATCTTTTTGAGCAATAGTCAAATTTTTCGGACCAGTTACCGATGAAAATATACCTTTTAAAATACTGTCCTGTTGAAGCGTAAATGAAGCACGATCAGCATTAGGTAAAAACTGTATGTTTTTGAATGCTGGATTTTCATCCCAAGCATCCCTCATTTTATTAATTTGAATATAATATTCAGCAATGCTAATTGTTTTGCCATTAACCTCGATTGGATTTAATAATGTTTTTTCAACTAACAAGCGGCTTTTCATTAATTCAATTAAATTGGAGCCCGCAAATGCACCACCACCACTTCCGCCTATATCAAAACCAAATTGACTAGCTAAGCCGCCTAAACCACTCATGCCCCCGCCACTTTTTTCTTCCTCCAATGCAAAAGTTAATACCGCTTTATAAGTTGGCTTTTGAAAATAAGCATAGGTAAATCCAATCAATCCACCTATAATACCAGCAAGTACTATTAACTTCCATTTAGTTAATAAAAACTGATACCACTCTTTTATTTTTAACACCAATTCCTTCAATGATATTTCGTCGTTATCAATTTGGGGTGTATTATTTTGATCAACCATAATTTTTTGTATTAAACTATTGGGGGGATAATTATTTGCTTAATAATTGTAAGGTAGCAAGCGAAGTACCTATTTGTGCAATGATGGTTACATATTGCAATATCGTTGTCATTGCATCTTTCCTAACTGCACCTTCAGGTAATACCACTTCCGATCCGGGTTCAATGCGCGGATTAAATCTAAAAAATCCAAATGTTTTGGTTCGTTTTGATCTTCCATTATAATACACAACATAAGCTTTATTGCGCCTTGCGTTTTCGTTAATACCACCAGCCGCACTAATACATTCACTCATGGTAATACCCTCATGATAAGTAATTGTAGTTGGTCTCAATACACCACCACGAATGGTAACTTTATTATCTAACTTTGGTATTACTATTTCATCCTTATCGGCCAATACCAAATCATAGTAACTGCCGGGATTTTTTAAAATTTGATCAATATCTAAAGCAATGTTTTGAACATTAGATGGCAGTTCATAGGTAATGCCCAATTTCTTTAAGCTATCCTTCATCACTTGTGATACCGTATCTGCTTTTATACTTTCTCTTTTGATAAATGCCCCTTTTGCATAGGCGTCACCAATTAATCCACCTGCACGTTTTAATACATCACTTACTCTTTCCACCCTAGATATCAAACTATATTTACCTGCATATTGCACTTGACCAGTAATGGATACAATTTGATTTTCAGCAAAGCCTACTTTTTTTACAATACTTACTACATCATAAGGTTGTAAGATAATATCGCTATTGCCTGGGGTGAAATTTAAATTGGCATCTAATTCGGTAGTCAACAAAGTAGCAATTTCAGTGTTGTTTACTTTGCCATCTTGTTGTTTGTATAACCTTGCAACTTCCACTTTTTTATTGGCAGCAAATGTACTTCCACCTGCAAGGGTAATTAAATCCTTAACTGTCATGCTATCAGCATAAGTAAACTTTCCTGGGTTATGCACTTCCCCAAATATTTTTACATTAAAACTATCGCGCAAGTCCAATACCGAACTTACATACAACTCATCTTCTCTTTGCAAATAAATATTTTCAGTTTTATCACCAGCCAATGCTTTGTTTAAATCAATGTTCACCATTTCTTTAACTAAGTTGGGCTTTAATCTAAATAATTGTGCGCCTCCAGTGTAGGCGTCTTCTTTTAATCCATCGGCTTTTTTTATTAAATCCGAAACGCGCATTCCTTCTACCAATTGATAGGTATCGGGTCTGTATACTGCGCCTGTTAGCTTTACCCTATTTTGATAACGATTTAATATTTTACTCACCACATATACATCACCTCCTTGGGGAGCATAGCTGGCAAATTCTTCTTTACCTAAATCCTTCACTAATAATTCACGACCATTTTTTTGAATCACTTTTACATTACTGGTATACGCTGCTTCATCAAAGCCGCCCGCAAATGCCAAAATGTTTTGAAAATTTTCCTTGCCCGTTAATTCAAATATGCCTGGACGTTTTACTTGCCCGTTCAATTCAACGCGGTTTTCATATGCCGGGATACGAATTACATCATTGTCCTTTAAGCCGATATTATCCGTTTGATCCCCGTTAAGTATGAAATGATATAAATCCACTTTACGAATCACTTTGTTATTACGCACCAATTCAATATTACGGTAACTACCTATTGGGGAAGGACCACCGGCTAATGACAATGCACTAAACACCGTACTTAAGGAGCTTAAGTCATAAGTGCCTGGTTTTTTTGCACCAATAATAGTCACATGTATAGTGCGAATATTGGATAAAGTCACTGATAATTTAGATTCCCCTGTACGTAAACTTACATAAGCGGTGCGCGCCATTTGTTGGCGTATTTTGTCAGTGGCTGCTTCAATGGTTAATCCTGCTACTCGAATTACACCCACATTTTGAACGGTTACACTCCCTTCATAACTTACTCTTAGTTCAGTGGCAAATTCCTGTATACCGTATAAAACAAGTTTTAATATATCATTGGGGCCTACTTCGTAATTTAAGGGAGTAGCAATATTTGCATTTGAAGTAAGTGAACCTGCATTTTGAAATAGTTCGGATCCGAAAACCAATGAATTTGCAGCTACTTCTGCTTCCTTAAAACTACTCGCATTGCTTGTTGCGTTTCCTTCGCGATTTGATTGTACACTTTCTATTTTTGTTCCAATTGTATTCGTCGCATTATTGGTGGCACTTAACCTAGTGCGTAATTTTTCAAACTCAGCTGCAGGTAAGCCTTTGGCAGATGTCTGTGTTTTAATTTGATCAATGCTTAATTCCGAGCTTTGTAAGCGTTCCTTTATTTTACTGATATCTGCTTCGGATAACATTTCCACTTTAAATTGGCTTAAATCCTTTTGTGCTAAAAAGCCTTGTGCGTTAGCAGTTTGGGCAATTACAGCAAATAACACGACTAGGGTTAAACTGCGAAAAAAATGCTTGAAAGTTGCTTTTGTTATCATTGTGATCTTAAAAATTTAAACGTTAAAGGGGGAATTGTTTGATTTTAGTGCATAGCTTCGCTTTTCTTAGTCCCATTATAGATACAAAAAGGACTAATAAACAAGTGTTTATATGTACAAAAATCAATTTTTAAGTGCCAATAAAACAAATTAAGTGGTACTTAAAAATAGGTTCGTATTTCTTTTAACAAGCAAAGCATATTAAAATTCATACCAATAAATTTAGGGGGGTGGATTTACTAGACAAAAGTACTCGAATAATTACTCAAAAAAAAATTTATACAACGCTTATTTACATATGTTTAAACGTCATTATTAATATTAGTTTAATGTTATTAAAGAGCTTAAAATTTAACAGCCAATATTATAACGTTATTGCTGCTTTACTATTGTAAAACTTGAATAATAAATACTGTTATTGGAGCTCCCCATTGTTTAACAATTGAATCAAAGGGTATTTAGTAAAAAGGGGGGGGTAATTCAAGTTAAAAATGGATGGGAATTAAGCAAAATTAGCCCATTTTTTAACTAAAATGGGGCCTTTTTCTACAATATTTGATGTTTTTAGGCTAAAATGGGTAAATTTGAATCATTGCAAAAGATCATTAAATATCGTTTCAGGAATATAGATATTTTAAGGGGCCTGATTATGGTCTTAATGGCCAAGGGTCATTGTTATTCAACCATTTATCAAACTCATTTTACCGAATCTTATAATGGAGACCTGCCTAATTATGGTTCAATGGCAGTTTTTCTGACCAGATGGGTTGGGAACATTTGTGCACCAGGATTCGCCTTGCTAATGGGGATGAGCATTTCAATATTCACTGCAAACAAGATAAAAATTATTGAAAATCAATCAATTACAGCTCAATTATTAAAAAGAGGGGTACTCCTTATTGTTGTGCAACAATTGCTTAATATTCCATCTCTATTTTTTGATATTAATAATTTAGATAATATACTAGTTTTTAGAGGTGGTACGCTATATGCACTAGGTTTTTCAATGATCATTGGAGCACTATTGATTAAAGTAAGCAAGCAAAGGTTGTTGCTCCTTGGCTGTGGAGTTGTTTTGACTAATTATTTCATTTCAAGTTATTTTTTAGTCCATCCAAATGATAATCCTTTTGTGCATTTACTTTTTACACCTGGTGTGAACCAATGGGTGAGTGTAAATTATCCAGCCTTTCCATGGTTGGGAGTTAGTATCATTGGGATGGCTATGGGTGGCTATTTAATAGAAGATAAAAATCGTTTCATCAATAATACATGGAAAATAGGGATAACTCTTTTGTTATTGTTTGTTTTACTGCGTGCACTAAGTTGGGGTGACTATAACCATATTGCAGATACAAGTAGTTTAATCAATTATTTAGCAATTATAAAATACCCACCAAGTATTGCCTTTATTATGATTACACTCGGAATGCTGAGTTTATTATTTTGGTTGATTAGTAAATTTGATTCCTATTCCATTTTAAATCCATTGATAGTATTTGGTAAAGTGCCCTTGTTCTTTTATTTCGCGCATTACTATTTATATATAGTCATAAGCAAGTTCACCAAGCATGCAATTTCATTAAGCGCCATGTATGTATTATGGATAGTTGGTTTAATTATATTATATCCTGTATGTAAATATTATGCTCAATTTAAAAAACAACAAGCTGAGAATTCATTTTGGCGTTTATTGTAAACATTGAATATCTTTATTTGATATAACTCACCAAAATTTTAATTAGCCAGAAGAAGGCTGAAAGGAAATGAACAAATGAATAAGTATAACAAAATAATCATCCCATTACTTGTCATTGTTTTATTAAACCTAATTGAACATGGATTTTATTTAATTTCTATTGAGCGGCCGGTATTTTATTACGAATATTTAGCAATACCCTTAGTTTTTACATTCATCTCAAGCAAATTAATTCGGTTACTCATTATTACATTCATTGTTATAAGTGATGCTATTATTAGTTTAGCACAATTTTATTTTTTTGATACTTTTAATTATATCACTAAAATTCCTTCTTTTTTCAAATCAGATTTCAGTATTTCATTTTGGTTAAGCTTGGTAGGTTGTATTATACTCATTGGATTAATAATTTATTTCACCGCCAAATTATTGGAATTTATTAAGTCAGAAGATTCACATAAAATATTCTACGCTAAATTTTTAATTATTGTTTTCATTTGCGTGTATTTGATTGATATTATCACTGGTAACTCATTTTTTTATTTTAGAACCGTTGGAAATAACCATACCAATTTTTCGCAGTCCGCCATAATGCACTACTATAATGATGCAAAAATATTTTCAAAAAAATATGGTCCTGTCACTAGCATTGCCAATTACCCAAAAAATTCAATCACATATAAGTACTTTTATAATGATAGCGCCGATCGCCAAATACTCATTGTACTTGAATCCTGGGGATATATAAAAGATAAAGCCATTCGATTGGAACAAATGGATGCTTTAATAAATCTTAAATTGAATGGGTATAAAGTAGAAACAGATTCATCTACTTTTCAAGGGGGCACTTCACAAGCGGAAGCCAGGGAGTTATTAAATAAGTCAGGAGAGGCTTACTATTCAATTATTCAAAACCATCCAAAAAATACCAACAGTATTATTGAACACAAAAACAAAATGGGATATTATACCAATGCGTTTCAATCCTTTAGTGGTTTCCATTCAAGTGGATATTGGTTTCGTAAATCAATAGGATTTAAAACAGTTATAGATTTAAAGTATTTTAAGGATTCCCTACATGCCCCTGTTAATTATAACAACCATTATGAAGCAGTAAATGATGAGGTTGTATTTGAATATGGCATAAAAAAAGCTTTTTCACAACGAAAAAGCTTTAGCTATATACTAACAATAAATACCCATCTCCCTTTTAAAGGGACCGCCAATCATAAAATTTTAATCAATGATGAATTAACTACGCTTCCGAGCCAAGAGGCATTAGAACAATATAGCCGCATCAAGGAACAGTTTAATTTCATAGCTGAATTACTAAAAAAATATCCAATTGATAAATTAGTAATTGTGGGTGATCACCCGCCTCCGTTTTTAAAAAATAGTGAGCGGACATTTTACTCAAAAAAATACGTCCCCGCAATAATACTTTCTAAAGAATAGTTTTAGCAGGTTTGTTCACTACTAAAAAATAAAGTAAGCTTGCGCAAAAGCTTACAAAAGCGCCCATCAGTAATCCCATATACCATTTGGTTTCACTCTTGTCTAATGGGAAGTTCGGGCTATCCACTATTTGTACGGTAGGTGTTTCCTGTATTAATGACGCCTTAGTGGCTTCCAGGTTTTTTAATAGCTCCCCGTAAATGGTCGTTAAAACTGTTTTATCCCTTTGTGATATTTCAGAATTAATAGCTTCATTTACGTTTGCAAAATTACCATTCAATAATAACAATGCATCCTGGCGTGTAGCTTGAGTTTTATAATTCAATAAATTATAAATACTATCTGTTCTTTTTTCAAGTCGTACCACATTTTTTCTGAGTCGTCCCACTTTTGCTTCAATATAAAAATCAGTTGCAATTTTTAATAGCTTTTCAGATATTAGTTTACTCAAATTTTCTTCCTTAGTCGTTACCGTCATTTTAAAAAATCCTAATTTTTTATCTGGTTTAACCACCGATAACTCCTTTTCCTCAATACGATTCACAATAATTTTTAAAAGACTATCCTGTACTCTTTTATCTTTATCCGGTTTTGCAAAATTTATAGCACGGCCAATTTTTGAGTCACTTTCCCACTGTGCACGATACTTATATACATCTGCATATTTATCCGCAATGCTATAATTACTATCATTCAAATAAGGCATTTTTAAACATTGTGTCATAAATGCTTTTGACTTTAAAAGCTCCAACACGTTGTCCCCTGATAACACCGTATTATTGGATCCTGTTAAGCCAGTAATATCCATGCCTAATGATCCGCCTAAAGAGGATAACAAACCGCCGCCGCCCATACTCTTACTTTCTTCCACTAAAAAAATAGTATCGGCAATATACTTGGGTGATTTAATATAACTATAAGCAATGCCAATCATTGATCCTATTAGGGTAACTAATAAAATAATTTTGAAATGACTAAATAAAGTTGTCTTTAATAATTCAAGCCACTCCATAATCCATTGCTTCATTGAGAAATTAGGTTCAATGATGACTTGAGAATGATTTGGTTGCTTATTTTCAACTGACATAGTGATAGTTATAATTTTAAAATTGCCGCTAGGCCTACTAGTGCAGATAAAATACTAGTAATAGCCGATAATTCAGCCACTGATAATCCTTTTTCCTTATCAGGCATTTCAGGTACAAATATTTTACTGCCTGGTGTTACTCTTGGATAAAATTTAAAAAACAAAAAGTGCTTTTGCTTTTTATTAATTCCATTACCATATTGTATATAGGCCTTCGATAATGAAGCTCTATTTTTTACACCACCTGCAGCTGATATATAGGACTTAAAACTTCCTGATTCATATCTGGTTAATTGCGGACTGTATACAGCACCAATTACTTGTACAAATGGATCATTGCGTGATATAAACAAACTATCTCCAGGTAATAATGCCAATGACAAATCACGGGAATTATTATTGGCAACATCTACATTTACGCCAATCAGCACCCCTTTTCTGTACACTTGTAAATCCTTTAAGGAGCCATATTTCGTTAATCCGCCTGCTCTTGCTAATACATTTTCAATAGTCTCATCTCTTTTCTCTAATACATAATTACCCGGAAAATAAACCTCCCCTGCTACTTTGATATCCCCTAAAAATACAGAGTTCAATAATCTCGGTACAAAAATATAATCCTGCGCTTGTAAAGTGAAGGTATTATCCCTGCTTGACAAATTTGAATCCAATTCAAGTTTGATCAAGTCCACTAATTGATTGGCCAACGAATCAGTTCTATTCTTTTTAATTCTTGATAGTTCAACTCTGTGATACGCAGCATCTTTCATAAATCCGCCACTCATAGCAATCACATCCTGTATTTGCATGCCTTCTCGGAACATTATTTTTCCTGGTGTTCTTACATGACCGCCAACTGTGATGTATTGTACTTCCTCTAATTCTTGCTTTGTATATATTTGTATGCTATCCTCACGCTCCAATATAAAATCGGTATTATTTTGTGTTAATTTATTCAAATCAACCGATACCAAAACGCGATCCCTTGTATTGGTTAAACGATAAATAGTGGCTCTTTGCATAAAAGCGTCCGTTCTTAAACCATCTGCTTTTTTAATTACGGCTTGTAATGATAATTTTGGCTGAAATCCATAATCACCCGGACGATACACTGCCCCCGATATACTCACCTTATTTAAAAAAACAGGTGATTTTTTTTCAGCATAAATAGAATCACTTTGTGAAGGAATGTAGTTGGCAAACAAATTGGCATCTACTTCATTATATGTTTTTTCAGAGCCATTTAATTGTACAACTTTTAATCGGTCTGTGAAAGCAGAGTCATTAAAACCACCCGCATATTGTAATGCTTGTTGTATGGTTTCATTGGGTCTTAATTCAAAAATACCTGGCCTTTTTACCATACCCGCTAACTCTACTCTTTTAATATAGGGGCTATACAATATAACATCCTGATCTTCCAATCGGACGTCCTTGGCCATTTTGCCATTTTGTAAAAACTCATACAAATCAATATTGGCAATGGTTTTGTTGTTTCGGATTACTTTAATATCTCTTAAAGTTCCGTTTTCAGTTGGCCCTCCTGAATAATACAAAGCATTAAACACCGACGATAATGCTGAAATTTGATAACCGCCTGGCCATGCGGCTTCACCTATAATTGTTATTCTTACACTTCTATAATTACTAATAGTAATGCTTAATTGTGTTTTATTTAATTTTAGTGCTGGATACGCTTTTGACATTTTTCCAAAAATGCGCGCCTTGGCATCTTCCATGGTTAAGCCACTCACATTCACCAATCCTACATATTCAATTTTTATATTACCATCCATGTTCACAGTAGCATTAACCGTAGTTTCATTTAAACCAGTTAAAGTAATATCTAATTCATCATCAGGACCTAGTATATAATTTTTAGGTGTTGCAATTCGTAAATTAGGTTCAAACTTGATGTTTGGGTTCGCAAAAAAGTCATACCCATACTTATTGGTTGATTTTTTAGTTTCTGGCACTTCTAATACCCAAGTGCTGTCACGCATAAAACCTGAGGTATCCTTAATCATATTTGCAGCACCAAAGGAACTGTTTTTGGAGCCTTGTAAGGATAATAAGCGTTTTTTAAACTGTCCAACCTCCGAAGGGCGCAGCCCTTTTTTAACTAAAAAACTAATTGCATCATTTTCAGACATACCGTTCGCCGATGCCTGCATCCATAATTGCATAATTTGTTGGTCCGAAAACTGGCTAATTCTGGCATTGCCCATATTTACATTTCCGCCATTGCTATTTTGTGCTTTAGCAGAGGTGAAAACCACTAAAATAAGTACAAATACAGCTAAAAATTTTCCTAAAAATTTCATCATTTAAATTAACTTATAAGCATAAAAATACGATAATTGCCCCATAAAGTGCAAAACACTAATAAGGCGAGAAAACAAGCCCAATATTCACCTGATTGCTCGTAACTGATTTTTGTAAATTGGGCGTTACTTGATACCTGCTATACCCAAATAGGATATTTACATTACTATAAAGTTCATAGCTTGTTTCCAAACTAATTTTGCTTGTTTTATATTGAGGATCAAAGCCATATACAGGGGTTGGCGTTAAATAATACTGTTGCTCCACCGTGCCTAAGCCGCCTTTTTTCATTAGCCTATAATAGGCCCTTACATTTAATCTGGCCCTTGGATGATAGTTGGCTATCAATTCAATACGATCCGCATTCGCACCCATCCAATCCCCTAAAGGAAAATTACTATTTGAATAATTTTGTGCTGGTAAAAAATTACGATACACAAATGGATACACTTTATTAAGTTCAGCGGTTAAGGTAAGATAAGGCAAGCCAATATCGGTAACACTCGCACCTAATTGATAAGCAATTTGATTTCTTGATTTAGTGGAATTAAAAATATTACTTACCCTAATTTCATCAATAAACAATTGCGCATACAAGTGCGTATTAGGAATTTGATTTCGACTACTGATGCCCATAAAAAATTGCCCATTTGCACCCGTGGTAATCTTATCGTTGTATTTATTATTGTCATAGGCCTTAAAAAAAGTTAAGGGCATTAAATAAGCCGGCTCTATGACATCTGTATACATAATAGATTCTCCCAAATGAAGGCTTAATCCTTTCATAGGCTTTACTTCAACAAAATGAATGGCGTAAAATTTAGGAATAAAGGTTTCTCTATTACCACCATACACCGTATTTCCTGTACCATATGCTTTTATAGAATCCATCACCCCACTTTGTAACCAAGCATGCATATAATTTACGCTCAGCCACTTTGTTGGATGATATTGTAATCGATAAAAAGGATAAGAAGGCGCTTTGGCTGACAATACCAAGTTACCCGTTTTACCATACCCCAATACATGTTGATCCTGTCCCACAGTGATCATCCCCTTGTTGAATCGATAGCTCATATTCGCATTAAACTGACTATAGGATAATAAATTTTTACTAGTGGTTTGTTTGCGATTAAAGCCCATTAAAGTATTATCAAGTCTCACAGAATCAAATGCACCCGTCTCATTTACATCTCTAACGCTTAACTGAAAACCAATGCGCTTACCTGCATAGCCCATCATTTGAAAACCTGTGCTAATTAACTGACTTGTTTTTTTCGCACTTTGAAAACCAATTTCAGCCAACGGATCCACCATTAATCTAAAATTGTCATCACTATAATTTAGGATATGTGGTTCGTTAAATAAGTTTTTTTTGATTTGTTTAAAAACCGTTAAGCTTTTAGGGATATATGCTTTTTCTAAATTATCAAAACTATAATAGCTTATATAAAATGCCAACTCCTCCTTTTCAATTATACTTAAATTTTTATTTTGTTGTAATTGATTTAATAAATTGTAAACAGTAGGCCTATCGATTGGTTTGATCAAATCATTAAATTCAATAGCACCTTTCTGCGCCATTCTTTCTAAAAATTCGACGACTGTTTTTTGATGGGTAAATACCTGTGCTTTGCTTTGATTACTACTTAGTAATAGTGCAAAGACCAAAATGGTAAAGAAAAATTTAACTGAATTCAATGTGTATGTTTTAATAAGCACCTTGATCACGCAACATTTTAATAATGGTTTGCAATATGATTTGCAAGTCCAAGGTAAATGACCAACGATGTATATAATATAAATCAAAATTAACGCGCTGTTCCATCTCCTGATGAGTGCGCACTTCGCCCCTGGAACCATTAATTTGCGCCCATCCTGAAATGCCTGGCTTTACAATATGCCTTTTTAAATAGTTATTCACTGTTTCCATGGAAGCAATATTCATAGGGGTTGGATGCGGCCTTGGCCCAACCACCGACATTTCCCCTTTTAATACATTCCAAAATTGAGGTAATTCGTCTAAGCTAAATTTGCGTAAAATATTTCCTAGGGGTGTAATTCTTGGATCATGACGTGAAGTTTGATCAAAGGAATCTTGCGCATCATTAATATACATGGTCCTAAACTTATAACAAATAATGGGCTTGTTATTGAGCCCCCATCTTTCTTGCTTATATATCACTGGACCTTTTGAGGTAATGCGAACGAGTAGCCAAATAATGGGTAACAACCAAAAGCCAATCGTGACAAAAAACAGTATTGAAAACACAACATCAAAAATGTTTTTTAATAATTTATTCTCCCATTTATCCAATGGTAAAATATTTAAATTAATAACGGAGATCAATCCAATGGTATCAATCTCCTCTGTTTTGGAAGTTAAATCTTCCAGCTTTGGCATGATACGAACACGCACATTGTACTGATCACATACCTCAATACACTTGCGGATAGCTGCTTGTTCGTGATGATCTAAGGAAATGAGCACCTCGTCAATATGTTGTTGTTTAAATATATTTTCCAGATCCTGCACCCTGCCTAAGTAAGGCATGCCTGGCGCTTCTATATTATTTTCATCAATAAACCCGATACATTTATATCCGTAGTATAAATTTTCAGAAATTGTTTTATTAAATTCAATCGAAGTTGGATTATATCCTATAATAACCAATGCATCATAAACAAACCCTTCGGCAAATGCAGAGTGCTGTTGCTTTCGAATAAAATATTTTAAAGCAATGGATACAAAAAAATGAATGGTAATGAAATGACTGAATCTGAAATAATCACCATAAACTGATTTGCTTAAAAACAAAAAGGAGCTTACTAAAATTAAAAATAAAATATTAGTATAGGCATTATACAGTATCTCCTCCGGAAATTTTTTGTTAATTCTGTTGCGATACAACCTACATTCATTCGCTGCTAAAAACCAAATCACCAACAATAAAAAAATAAAAGCAAAATCATAAAGGGTTTTAGGAAAAACAAAACCGCCTTTTTTAATAAATACCGCTAATAATAAAGATAATAGTAAACTAACCGAATCAATGCCTATTTGGAGTTTTTTGTAGTACTTATGATTCCATTTCATTCAGCTCACTATTTATTGATCAAGGAATTGATATGGTAAAGATATAATTCAGTTACCAAATCCCAATCATATTTCTCATTTAATCCATTGGAAACCATTGATCTTAAAGCAGTCAGTTTTTCAGGATTTGCTTCAGCCCATTGGAACCAGTTGCTTAATGCATATATATCTTTTTTAAAATAGGTACCAAATGTATCATTTTGTAAAACTTCCCTACTAAAAACAGTATCAATGGCGCCTATTGCACATCCATTAGCCATTGCTTTTAATAAAGTGGGATTGGTGCCTCCAAATTCATGGCCATGCATATATGCAAAACAATATTTATATAAACTTGCCAATTCATCACTATTCGTAATATATCCTGTAAAAACTAGTCGGTCATCCTGGTAAGATTTTATTTTTGTTGCATACGCATCTTGATAAGGGACATCACCCACGATCACAAATTTTTTTGTGCTACTTGAATTTATAAAACCTTCAATAATGATATCGCTATTGTTATCGGGTATCATTCTGCCAACGATTAAATAATAATCCTGAGATTGTAATTGCCATTTATTTAATAAAGCTTCCGAAGCCCCTTTATTGCTGTCGGCCCCATAAGTAATCACCACCGATTCCGCATTAAACTCTTCTTTATAAATGGTTTGCATGGCAATGGCATCCGTAACTATTAAGTCCATCCACTTAACTGCCATTTTTGCTGCCCATTTAAAATAGGTGGCGCCAAATCCTTTCCATTTAGGTCGCATCCATTCCAATCCATCCACATTGATTAAAGTAGGCTTTTTAAATAATCTGGTAATAAATCCAAAGGGTCCATTGGAAACATTTAATACCAACACCACATCTGCATTTGAAAATGCAGCATGCCAAAAAGCAAAAAATGAATGTATAGGCTGACTTAAGCTTTTACTTTTTATAGTTGGAATATATTTTAGCTGTATCCCATTCAATTGTTTGGGTTTTTCATCAAATAAATAGGAATGGCAGTATACAGTCACCTGCTCTCCTTTGGCGACCATCCGCTCCCCAATATTTTTGACCAATGTTTCATACCCACTATATACATAGGGGTAGCCACGTGAACCAATGATGGAAATTTTTAGAGGAGCTTGACTCATGAATGAAAAATAGTTGTTATTTGATTTTCAAAGGAAGATGCACTAAAATACTTTTCTACTCTTTCTATTGAATGCGTCCGCATATTATTGCGATGATTACTATGTATTAATTTAAATATTTTATCGGCTGCAACTTGAACATTGTTGATTGGGATGAAAATACCCGTTTCGTTTTCTGCAACCATTTCCAACGCACCGCCTTGTGCGGTGGCAGCAACAGGGATACCATACTGCATGGCTTCTAATACTACCGTGGGTAATGGGTCGGGTAATTGGGAGGGTAGTATAAGTAAATCAATGGAAGAATAAAATTTATCCATATTATCCTCAAACCCGGTATAAAAAATTCGTCCACCCAGATTATTCTTTTTGATAAAATTTTGCATTTCGGCAACCAAATATTCGTACCCCGGAAATGCATCACCTGTAATAATAAAATACAATGGTTTTGCCTGATTGCTTTCTGTACTAGGTTTTAATAATTGTTCTGCAATTTGTAAAAAATATTGTTGCCCCTTCCAGTAATGGACCCTCCCGGCCATACCTATTACAATGGCATCCTCTGGGATTTGATATTGTGTTCTAAAACTTGCTTCGTTTGATTTTTCAACCGGTCCAATCCCATTATAAATTACTTGCATTTTAGAAAGCAAGGATGGCGCATTTTTACTCCAATGATTCTGAACCGCTTTTGAAACACAAATAATTGTTGAAGTATAACGCTTCATGATCCACTGTATGGCGAGGAATAAAAATTTTGGCTTTTCTATAATTTCATGTACATGCCAAATATGCTTGATATTATTTTTATTGGCCAGCCAAGCGCCTAGTAATACGGCAGTTGTATTTGCATATACTAGTTCAATGCCATTTTGGGATATGTGTTTATTTAATAATGCGCTAGCTTGATACCATTTTTTGACTCTATTGATGATGCCCAATGGGCTGAAATATTTTCTTCGTATAATGCCAAGGTTAATGACTGTTACTTGTATATTATCTTGTTTTAGTTTTTCAACCAAGGGCCCTTCTGCTGAAACTACTACATAACAGGTATGCCCCTGCTTTTTTAATAATTGTACGGTTTGTAAAAATATTTTAC
>Ga0315909_10004574_pt1 | contig 16253 bp, 10 predicted proteins | sample LakEriMetagenome_11_FD_203527 | JGI IMG/M metagenome (GOLD analysis project Ga0315909, IMG submission 203527) | Freshwater fungal communities from buoy surface, Lake Erie, Ohio, United States - Buoy 2 MA125 | ecosystem: Environmental > Aquatic > Freshwater > Lake | place: USA: Lake Erie, Ohio...
AGTTTTAGTTCAATGAATCTGGCATGTCTGGTCATGACATACGACGGGACGTCCATATCCCATGAGATCAACAGCATATCTGTTAGCGGTGTATTGCTCACGGCTTGGCCTCCTTGGCTTTCTCCCACATTTCGGAGCGTGGTTCGTCAGTGTAAAAATGCTGCACCATCAAATCCCCCGCCTCTTCCAGCCGACGAATCCGATCAGTCAGATTGAGTGCGTGAATATTCAGTTTCCTGAACATCTCATTGGCCGCGTTGAGTTCGCGTTCGAGTTTTGAACACTCGCTGGCTACCGCTACTGCTGGATCATGTTCGTCCAACCTAGCTCTGTCCGTCCTCGGTGTATCGCTCACGGCCGTCCCTCCTTAATGATCGCCCAGACGGCGCGCTTCTTTACCCCGATAGCCTTTGCCACGTAGGCCAAGCTCTGACCTTCGTTCCACAATTTCCAGGCGCGTCTGGCATTGAATACCGGAACCGGTGCCCGTGCTGGCACCGCAACTGGATCGGGGAAACTGATCCACCCACGGGCGACTGCGTTTGAGATGAGTGCATTCACGATTTACCTCCATTGATTACGTTCCAGATTACACTGTGCGACCGATTGAATTTCTTCGCCAACTCACGATAGGTGTACGTCGGATTCTTGCGCTTGGCCTCGATGATCGCTTTGCATTCGGCATCGGTCATCTGTCTCCAGGTGCCGCTGGGTTGCTCTTCGATAATCGGAACCGGTGGCTGCTTCCCGATCACACGCTCGATGGCTTCACGGGAGAGTTTCATCTTTGAGGATCCAGGTGGGGGATTGAATGATTTGAATGGAATCGCCGTTGTACCCGGGCCAGCTGTCGGTGTCTTCGCAGATCATCCACTGGCGGATCCACGACTGCCACGTGCTGGAACCCTTATCCAATGATTCGGTGTCCAGCTGGTACACAGCGACCGCGTATGGCGCCTGGTCTTCGACGCAGATCCACTGCCATGCGCGTGTCTCGCCGGTGATGTCCCGGTACAGGTCACGGTAGTAGGCAGCCTGCACGTCATAGCGCAGCTGGCCAATCTGGCGCCGGAACCCAGCCTTGCTAGCATCGCGGCATTTCTTCAGGTCCACGATTACCGGGGTCGTGTTAGGCAACCAGTCGATCAGGCCCTTGCGATCGCAGCCCTCGAACTCGCCAAACATCCCGACCTGGGCCTTACCCGGCTCGGCCAGTAGGCGTCCGGCGACCGGGTGTTCACGGACAGACTCAACCATGCGCTCGACGGTTTCGATGGCGTCCTGCTTGAACACGGTCACACCGCGCTCGGTCTGCTCGTCTCTCCAGGCGCGTGCCTCCTTGGTCCGGTAGTCATCGAATGGCGACGTGGTCCAGAGGTACGGCGTGCCGAGGACCTTGTGGTCCAGCAGGCTGCCGATGTTCATGGCGTCCGTGGTTTCCTTCTCTTCCTCAAAGCCGACCATGGCGTGCGCCGGTGAGCGGGAGAATGCCTTGAGACTGGAGATGTTGATCGCCGGGTGTTGGCGATACGTGTGTACGTCGATGGGGTGGACCAGCTTCACAGCGCACCTCCGGCCTTCATCATTGCCCGACCAATGCCGCGCTTGTTGCGGATGATCCACTTCTTCAGGTCTTCAGTCAGATCATTCGCCGTCGGGTACGCCTCGGGCGTCGGCCACCAGTTCAGTTCGGTGGCCAGTTTCACCAGCTGCTCGTAGGTCGCACCAACCGAGGCCAGTGTGGACTCGACGGTTTCTTCAACCAACTCGGGCAGCGGGGCCGGTGTGGCAGGAGCCTCGACCGGTGCGGGCTCAGGCTCGGGAGCCGGCGCAGGTTCAGGTTCAGGCACAGGCACAGGCTCAGCGACCGCGATGGCTTCTGGCTCGACCTTCTTCTTGCGGGGTTTCGGTTCGGGCGGTGTCGGGGTCACGTCCACAACGGAACTGGTCACGGTGGTAGCGACAGACGGCTGCACGACCTGTTGGGCTACCTGAGTGTCGTGGATCTCTTCCGAGGTGTGCATACCCAGCGCGATCTCCGGCGCATAGGCGCGGCACCAGAACGCAGCTGCGCGGTACTGAAGCATCTGCTCCGGCATGGTCTTCCATTTACTGCCAGACTTGCCATACCAACCCTCGGCCTTGGCCATGGCAATCGTCACCAGAGCGCCGACAAGCTCGAGGTTGCCCTCGCGCTCGACAGCGAAAGCGCGGCAGCCCCAGTCATCCGTCCCCTCTTTTCCGACCCAGCGGAAACGCATCGGGGAGAACCGGCCACAGGAGTTGACGGTGGCGATCAGGAACGAGGCAGACCACGTGGGCTTGCCGTGAATTGGAACCATCGACTGCATGACGGCCATGACAGAGGCGCCGATGCGCTGACTGAGTTCCAGCGCGATGATGCAGTTGCCGAGGTTGGCTTCGCCCCGATACGAATCAGGAACGAGAGTGCTAGACGCCAAGGCCTTAGCCATGCGTTGGACTGAGACGAACGCGTTCTCCGAACTGAACGCGCTGAGAGGTTGCTGTTGCTGCGTTGCGACTTGTAGGTTGCTCATACGTCAGTCAACGTATGGCAAGTGGCGCGCAGCGTCAATACGAGATTATCGGATTCCCACAGCTTTTTTCGCTTTTGCGTTCGCGATGTCTTCGATCCGGTCCAGCTGCCGTTTGGTTGCGGTCTGAGGATCCAGCTGCGAAATGCGCGTCTTGAGTTCGACCGCTCGAACCTCCTGCATCCTGGTCAACTCCTCCGGGGTGGCCTGCCGCTGCACGCGGCCGAACTGGAAGAACTTGTTGTTCTGTGGGGTTGCTGGCGTCCATCCAGTCTTGTCTAGCACCCGGTAAGCGCGATCAGGGTCTTCGCCGCCCACGATTGCAGTGCCGCCGGTCAGGATAGACATGATGCGCTCCTGGGCGCGCGGTGTACCAACTGGGTCCCCAAGGAAGTTACGGTCCACTTTGCCGCTCCAGGGTGTCGGGACCAGGAGGTTGATGAACGTCTGGTCCTTGGGGTTGAACTGCGCTCCGGACATAGCGGTCCCTTCGCGCAGGAGGGGTTGAAACGGAATCAGGGGGCTTACGGCGCCCGCCGCGATTTTACCCATGTCAGGGGCCTGACGGTACACGCCTGACCCGATCATTCCAGATGCAGTACGCCCTTGCGCGACAGCTGAGTAAGCGCCGTAGGCCAGCGCGCCAGCAATGTCTTTTGCGGTGAGTTCTCGGGGCTCGAACTTCAAACCCTTCTTTTTGGCAGCGGCCTCGGCCTTCTTGTTGAGTCGGTTGCGCCTGGCGACTTGATACTGAAGCTCGCCGATCGCAGCCAGCGCAGGCCGGACAACCTGAATCGGCCCAGTGTTCAGCGATACGCGCAGGATCTTCCCGTCGGGCAGGTCGAGTTCCATGGTGTTTGGGCGGTGACCTTCACGCTCCCAGAGGTCAGCTTCTTCCTTGTCGTCAGGCCACTTGGTGAAGACTCGCAGCGCGCCAGAGAGAACCAGTGCAGCAAAGGCGCCTGACAGGCCCAACCCGGTTGCGGCCTCGATTTTGCGCTGCGTCTTGTCAGCTTCGGTCTTGTACCAGGCGGATCCCTCAAAGGCTTTCGGAACGAACCCACCACCGGCAAAAGTCAGTGCCCGGTTGATTCCGATCGCAATCGCGTTAGAGAAACGGCCAACAGGATTTGGGATGCCAACGCTAGCCATCAGTTCGCTGGCGTTCTTCATACCCTTGCCGATCAAGCCACCAACACCTGAGGTCTCCTCGATATTCCAACCGATGGTTGACCGGAGATCCTGTGTAATCTCCTTGAGCGCACCTGCATCGAGTCCAGCCGCCTGGATGCGTTGATATTGCCGAGCGCGCACAACATTCCAGGCAGCAGCACGGCGCTCTTTCGGGCTGATGTTAGGATCATCACCGACGATCGCCTGAGCCATCGCGTATTCGGCCATCGCGTCTCCAATGATAGTCTTGGCAGTCTTGCGGGCCTCGGCAGGCGCCATGCCCTGAAGGCGCAGTTGAGACTCGGTCCATGCACCGATCTCCTGTTGTTCAGCCAGGACCCCTTGAAAAGCGTCGAGGGATGAAGCGAACCGGAATGACAGCTGTGAGATACCGATCATTCGCAGCAGCGCAGACCTGGCGTAGTCGCCGTTCTTGGCGTACTCGCTGGCCTTAGCGTTGATGCGGTCTAGCGCCCGGATACCGCTCTGGATACCCATGATGGTATCCCTCTCGGCTCGGCCCTTGGCAGCCTCTTGCGCCGATGTAAGTGCCATGTTGAGCGCATTGAAGCGCGCCTTGTAGGCGTCTTCGAGTGCGGCGCCGGTATCCTTCCAGAGTCGGTTTGCTCGATTCGGATCACGGCTGGTGCGGTATCGCTCCGCAGCTGTCGCTACTGCGCGTGTCGGCGTGTAGTAAAACATCTGGGTTGCGACATCGACCAGCTGCTTAGTGAGGAAGCTGAGCTTAAACAGGAGGTTGGCCGAGGTGTATTCGTTGATCGCCCTGGCTATGTTCTGTCTGTTGCCACGGATCGGCATGGTCATCCGCGCCCAGCGCATCTGGATCTCGCGCATGATGTCAGCCCGCTTACCGAGGTTCATGGCGGCCTTAATGTCGTCCGTGATACCCTTGGCAAGCTCCTCTTCGCTGGCCGTGCTGAGTTCTTGCTCCAAGCGTGCTAGGTCTCGGAGGCGGGAAACCTCTTCATCAGTCGGGATCTTCCAGCCCGATTTCTTCGCGATGCTTTGCAGGAGCGCCGCTGAGTTCATGCCACCCGCGTTCACGAACTCCTCAATCTTCTGCCACAGAGGCCGGCCTGGCCCAACCTCCTCGCGCTGCTTTGGTGTGAGCTTCTGAACCGCTAGGTCGAGCGCACGGATCCGCGCCCGCTCAAACTTCGCCTGAAAGGCCTTGGCCAACGCAACGCCAGTTTTGTCGGCCAACGCCTGGTCGATCGCCAGTTCTGACAGCAACGCCTCCGAGAACGCTTGAGCTAGCTTGGCTTGCCCGGCCTGCGGGGTGTTGAGGACCCGTTTTACCAGGTCGCTCATCTTGGGAACCAGCCGCTGCAACGCAGGGTTCTTGGCAACGCTCTCAGCGATGCGCTGGTCCAGCAATCCGGCGCGGATACCTCCAGCGAGCCGCTCGACAGCCTTTGCACGATCGGCCGACAGCTGTGCGTCGGTCTTCGGAAGCGCGGGGTCGAAGCTGACGTCCTTGGCGCCCACGATCTGGGAAACCACAGAGTTCTCAGCCTCCATCATCCGCTCGGTGAGATACGTCCAGACAGCGCCCTGCATCCACTCATCGGTCAGCTTCTCGGCTGCGGTGATCTGGTTGAGTTTGCCGGTGAGAAACGCGAGCTTCTCGGCCCGAGTCCTGGTCGCCATGCCCGAAAGCTCATCAGCTGTCAGGTAGGTCTTGGCAACGCGCTTCAGGAGGTCGCGGGTCTTCTGGGACCGGTAGCGAGGGTCCTCGGTGATACCGGCGTTGATCAGCCGCTGGAGGCGGTCGCTGGCGGTTGTGGGACCCGTCTTGGCCTTCACGTCCAAGAAGTTATTTAGCACGCGCTGGCGGGCCAGCTGCACCTGAGACCCCACGTTGGCCGTGATCATCTGCATCACACGGGCCTTAGCCTCCGGGGACGCTCCGGCTAGGTCCATGACGCGTTCAATCGCGGCCAGCTGCTCGCCGATCACGCGACTCATCTCGGCGTTGGGCTGTTGAACCAGGCGCGCCAGGTCGATCTTGGCGGGCGCCGGCGGGGCAACTTTCTTCGGCCCGAACTGCGTTCCCTTGAACCGGCCGCGAATCACGTCCTGGGCGAGCTTCAGGGTGGTCGGCGAGTAGTTCAGGAACCCATCACGAATCGTGCGCCAGTGAGCGTACTGCGGCAGGTCGAGGCCCTTCTCGATCGCCTCTGGATCCGGATCCTCTCCGGCAGCCATGGCGTCACGATACTGCGCCAGGAGTTCTTCATTGCCAGCGGCGTCGGCCATCATGGCTTTCCATCCGGCGTTGAACTCGGCTTCTTTGACAGCGTCCTCAGTAGCCTTCTGCACCTTGGCCTGCGTGGCTGGTCGGGTCATTAGCCCCAGGCGTTCGTCGGGAGTGAGCTTGCGATTTGCAGGTTTGGCCGGCTCGGTGACGCCAAGCGCCAGTGCGTTCTCGATGATCTGCTCGATGGCTTCATCCTCAAGTGCGCGTTGCTCTTTCGCCTTCTGGGTGGGTGCCTTCTTGGTCTTCAGGCGCGCCTGGACAGCGCGGTACACGCGACCGCCGGTGTCGGCCAGCGCCAGGACTCCAAACCGATTCAGCATCTCCTGTAGGTCAGGCTTCTCGCCAACGATCTTCTGGATCTCATCCTCAGTGAACTGGCCACGGAACTCGGTGATGATCTTGTCCATCACGCCCTTGACGCTCTCGCCGTTGAAGTTGTCGTAGATGGCTGATGTCAGGAATCCGCGCACGTTGCGAGCCAGAACGACGAAATCCTTCACCGAAGCCTTCAAGCTCGCCAGGTTGCGGCCGAACTCAGACGCCTCAGACTGACCGATCAGGTAGAGTTCATCGCGGGTCTCGGGGCTGAACGCCTCGGATGCGCCGAAGTGGTTGCGGAGCGACTGGATCAACTCTGCGATGGTATCGCTGCGACCATCAGCTTTGGCTTTTGCGATCTTCTTTTTGGCGACCTCGATCAGCTTTCTTCCAGCCGCCTCCTGGTCAACCCCATCGACAGGCGCGAAGAGGGTGTCTCCCACTTGGCGGAACTTCACGCCTGCCTCGTTGAACGCATCAACCGCCAGCTGGATGCCAGCGTTTACAACCTCAGGAGTCCGGGACCTCCGGCCGGCGACAGTGTCCTCGTATGCGCCACGCTTGGTTGTCACCGGTTCACTCGGCGTGCTGTAGATCATGCCAAAGTCGGTGGCCGCACGTTCGGGCAGGCTGGAGACATCAGCGATAACCTCGGCCGTAGGCTCGGTTGTCGATCCTTGGGCGCGATCCCAGGCGTACTGCAACGCCGGGCTGAGCTTTAGGCGCAGGCTGGTCGCCCACTGAGACGCGCTCTGGATTCCTGCGCGGATCGCGACGGAAGCGAGCCTGGTAAGGGCTTCGAGAACCCGGCGCGCTGACTCCTCGGGCGTCGGCCCTTCGGTGATTCCAGCCTTCGGAGTGATGGACTCTACCAGCTGGGCAATCGCGTCCGAGGCTTCGGCGACGGCGGAGCCAAGATCCATCTGCGTCTGCGCCTTCTCCTGGGCCGCCTTAGCTTCAGCAGCAGCGCGGGCGGCGGCCTGGGCCTTTTGCTTGCGAGCCTCTAGGTCAATACCCCGCTCGCCAACCAGCGCAAAGTCTTCGACCTGTGTGCTGGAGATTAGGTCTCCCTGGTTCTGTCCAGCTGCGAGACGTGGTTTGCGCTCAGCAGCAACAGCCTTTTCGGTAAGAAATTCAACTGCTTTTACTGGTGCGCGAATAACGGGCTCATCCACGAAGATGCTGTCATATTCGGTCAGACTCTGGACGCCAAACTTCTGGCCATCCCTGATCGTGTAGTCGCCATCCGGCGTGATCCCGGTCACCTCGAACTGCTCGCCTTGGATCGAGAACTTGTCCCCAAGCGACAGACTTCCAACCGATACCTCGACGGGGCCATCCGGCTCGCCTTTGCGTTGCATGGCCTCGGTCTGCGCGTCTACGAACGCATCATCCTGCGCCTGCAAGAACGCGTCGAGGCCCATCGCTTCTTCAGCGCCAGCGGCTGCTGCTTTGGCTTCCTTGCGCGCCTCGGCAGTGTCGCCTTCACGCCCGCGTGCCGCCTTCTCTATCTCGGCCCAGAACTCCGCAACCGTCATATCTCCGTACTTGCCAGGATTTTCCATGGCGAGTTCCTGAAGCAACACGTCGGGCTGGTTCCGGCTGGCGGTTCCACGCGACCTGCCTGCGAAGATTTTGTTGAAGAACGGCTTCAGCCTCGGAGCGTCATCATAGAGGCTCTTGATCGCATCCAGTCGGCCCTCCTTCTTGGCCTGCGACCTGGACATGACGCCGCCCAGATTGATGATGTCATCCAGGATGTCGCCTCGGAACGTCCATTCGCGGGCTTTACGACGGGCAGTGGGAGCGGTGGGTGCGGGCGGTGCGGTGGGTGCAGGTGCAGGAACAACCGGAGGCGTCGGCGGCTGCTCCTGCTTAATCAGATCATTCTTGTCGGCTTCGTCAGCATTGCCTTCTGAGAACGAATCATCCTCAAAGTTCCAGTTCTGGATGCTCGCAGCGGTCGTCGGGAGTTCGCCGTGAACAATCGCCCCCATGTCGGCCATGCGTGACCCAACCCGTTGGGCCAGCTGTCGATCAAACGGGATGTTGTCAGCGAAAAGCCACTGCATCTGCGCCGTGCCTTTGAGCCCATACCGGGCAGAGCGCAGTGAAACCTGCTCCACCTGAGTCGCGGTCCAAGGAAGGTTGACGTTGATCTGGGTTGTCGGGTGAGTGCCAGTCTTGTCGTGCAACGACAGGCCGGTTCCACCTTTGGCCATGGTGGCGACCAGGACCATCGGCTTGTTCCCGCGCCAACGATCAAGGTTCTTCTGAGCTTTGGCAGGCGTGACGGAGCCAGTGAAGATTGCGACGTTGTCCTCGCCGAACTTCGCCTTCACGGCGTCTTCAGCGGACGGAATCTCGATCACTGAGATGCCGGTCTCTTCCATGAACGACGCCAGTACGTCGGTGATCCCCATCGGTGGGAGCCCGAATTCCGATCGGCTCGGGCCGCGCTCATTCATTCGGCGCGCCAGGTCCATCTCTCGACGCCATTGGTCTTCAAGATCAAGCAACCTCGGGATGTCGATCTTCCGTTCCGCTTTGGTCTCAACAAAAATGATGGGCCAGCGCCTAGCCTTGAGCGCGTTACTGGCCTCGTTGATAGCGATGTCGATCTTGGACGCCTCCAGGATGCGCTTCTGGAAATTCTTGATCCATGCCTTGGAGAATCCTGCGAGGGCGCTCTTGTTTTCTTCGACAGCGTTCTCGAATGCCCTGTAGATCCGGGTGTACTCTTCGTTCGCGTTGACTTTGACCAGGCGCGAATCCACCTGGTTCTGGGGAAGGCGTGTTTTGCGGGCCGTGAAAATACCTTCCTTTTTGAAGAAGTTGCGTGCAGCCACCTGGTCGGCGTCACTGGTGTTAGTCCGCTTCCAAACGAGGATTGTGTCATCCCCGCTCTTCACCTTTGTCGCTCCGTAGGCCAAAGCGAAGTCTCGAAATCCTCCGAACGGTTCAAAGATCCCCGTGTTGGCCAGGTAGGCAGCCTGGACCGGGTTTTCAAACGGGGTCGCAGTAGAGAGGACGGGAAACTTGGTTTGCTTGATCCATTCCTGCGCCTTCTTGGCTTGCTCGGATCCTTCACCGGACAAGTTCTTGATTGCGTGCGCTTCGTCGAAGATCAACACGTCAGACGCTTCTGCGGGGCGATCCTTCATCTCCGCGTAGGTGATGAAGTTCACCTCGCCGATGTCGTAGTCCTTCAGGTCCTGCTTGATCTGGGTGATCAACTCCTTACGCAGTGTGACGTAGGTGATCTTCTTGGCGCCCGAGCGGCGAAGCTCTCGGATCGCCGCGCCCAACACGAACGTCTTACCCGTGCCCGGGGCGCTGGAGAGCATGAATAGCGGTCGCCCCTGACGATACGCTTGGACCATCAGCGCCACGTCTTCGATCTGCTCGTCGATCACGATGCTGGGAATGCCGAAAGCCTCCCCTTGGCGCATCAACTGTTGGGTATCTTCACCGACATAGTTCCCAACACCTCCATCAAGTCCGCTTCGGTCGGGCCGGTTGTCAGCATCCGCTCGGAGTTTTCGGAGGCCAGAATCGGCGACGTAAGCTGGTCGGCCACTTGCTGGTCCGACAGCAGCTGTTGCAGCAGGTCGCGCTCGCTCGATGAACTTCCCAAGCCCGTCGGGAGAGATCCTCCAGGAGCGGTCGGCTGCCGCATACCGGCCTCCGAACTCATTGATGTCGTTGCGCCAGTCGAAGGTGCGTCCGGATAACGCAATCTTGCCGTCTTTCTGGACAGTTGCGGTGATGCCAAGGTTTTTGAGGAGAGCTTGGTTTTCATCGGAAATGGTTGATGCGGCCGGAGTGACAGGTGCGGGCGGAGTGGGTGCGGGAGCGGCAGCTGGAGTTTGGGTGACTGCACCCGGAGTTAGGACGACAGCGCGAGCGGGTAGCTTGCCTTGAACGACTTTGGCCATCGGGCCTGACGGAACCAGCTGGACCATTCCTTGCTTTTCAAGCTGCAAGAACGCGTCCATGACCTGCGCGTATGGCGCATTTAATTGTTTTGCGATACTGCTTTTATCAACGGTTGTTTGGCCGCGAATTGATTCTATCACCTTGCCAATCAACGCCTCATCCGCAGTGGCTCTTGAAGACTTCGGTTGAGCGACCTCTGGGGCTGTTGCGACAGCGGTGGGCGCGGGGCTAGGGGCCGGCGCGGGAGTCGCTGCAACTGGAGTTTCAGTAGGCACCGCAGCCACCCCTGGCTTAGCCCATCCAGTCGTTTCATCGAACTCAAACCCAGCCTGCTCCAGTTGTCGAACGCGGCCGGCGAGTTCCTCAAAACGAGTCAGCTGCTCATCGTTCAGGATGTCGTACACCGAACCGCCTTGGGCTGCATCGAGGATATCGTTGTACTCCTGCGTTTCCTCGATCGTCAGCGGCTGGATTTCCGCTTGGGCTTCGGCCCCTGCTCCTTCGGTAGGCCGCCCTCCTTGATCCACTTCTGGCAGTCCCACTTCGACTTCGGGTTTCGGCTCTTCTCCGCGAAGCAAGCCTTCATCTGTGATTTGTTCTTGAACGGCATTTGGTGTGGTAGCTCGGGTTTCGGCAGGTGCGGCCTCTTCTTCAAGGACCATCTCCGGCAAAACGATCTCCTCTTCAGGTGGTACAACAGTCGCACCTGGAGGAGTGACACGGAAAGGCCCGGACGGAGCGCCGCCGGAGTTAATTCCGGCGAGGGTGGCAGCTGAATTCGGGAGCGGAATGTTAGGGTCGCCACCGATCGCGGCGACTCCGGCCGCCTGACGGTCGATGATCTCCTGAAGGCGCTGGCCTCCGGGTGCAGGCCCTTCGACAAGTCGCTGCTCCTGAATCCGACTCAATCTCCGGCCGCGAGCCAGTTTTCCAAATCCACCGATCGTTCCACCAACCAGCGCGCCGACACCTCCACCAACGGTTCCGGACTCGTACAGGCCTTCTCCAATTTGCTGCTCCGGATTGTAGACCTCCTTGGCAACCAGGTTGCTCAACAGTTGTTCGGATGTTTCCTGCGCCGCTTCCTCGAGCCCGGTTCGGAGAGTCTCACGGACAACGCGTTTCCCGGCCTGACCCGTAAATGCGCGACCAAGCGCAGGCACGGCTCCAATGGCTCGCTCTGTAAGTGCCCCGATGGGTGCGGTGTAAATGACTGCTTGGGCCTGCTTGACAGGTTTTTCCGCCCTAAGGCGATCGGCTTCGGCCGCGTCACCTTTAGCCAACGCATCAGCGATGCGCACGTCGTAAACTTGGCCGGCACGTTGCGCCTGATCTTCGCCGGCGCTGAATCCGTATGTGAGCGGTCCAATTCCAGGGATGGCCGATACAGGCAGCGATCCAACACCGCTCGCCAACTGGGTGAGATAATCATCCTGGCGCAGGGGGTTAATTGGGAACGCTTCCTCTGCTCCACGTTGAAGCGCCTGACCCATCTGAAACGTAGGACTGGCTTCCAGTTCAGCGGCCCGCGCCTGGAGAACCTCGGGTGGCACTTCCTTCGTTCGCTTCTGCCAATCGGCAAGCCTGCGTTCGTAGGCTGCCATTCCGGCAGGACTTTCGGCTTGCGCTGCGGTAATCACCGGAGCCGGCTCTTCGAGGCCTGCACGCGTCAAGCCCATCATGGCACCGCCAACCATGCGGCCGCCTTCCCGCATCATCGCCGATCCGGCGGCCGGCAGCGCGCCTTGCCGAAGGGTTTGCGAGAACTCCAACAGTTGGTTTTCGCCGATCCGGTCATCAACCTCAACCAGACCAACCCCTTCGATGTCAACGATGCGTGGCATAGGCTACTTCAGTGGCGCGTATCCTGCACCAAACGGAGCGTTCGGGTCATAGAAAATTCGTCCGACTGGAGCGGCATTTGTGCCTGCACCGGACGGAGGGGGCGTGATCTGCTTTGCTTTGTAATCGGCAAATTCCTCCTTGCTCATCTTGATTGTCTCCAGCGGCTTTCCTTCTTCGTCGCGAATCGTGACGGTGATTGGACGGTCAACCTTGGTGGGCGTTTCCGCTTTTGGACGCCGCATAATACCTTTCCTGCCGGCAATCGTCATCGGGATCATTCCTGGGGGAGCTTCAACGCTGGCGGGTTGAGCAACCGGTCCAGCGCCCGACAAAATATCGAAGATGTTAGCCGCTCCCTGTCCTGTGATTGAAGGTTCAAGATCAGCTGGAATTTGAGGCGTTTCTCCGCCTGGGAAAAACCCTTGCGAAGCCAGAATACGAGTCAGCTGTCGATCATCGCTCGCTTTTTGGACAATGCCCTTAGTCTTTCCCTGAAGGTACGACTTTGATTTTCGATCTTCTTCGGAAATTATCAGGCCAGGGATCGCTTCTCCCATTATTTCCGCAAACCCGGCTGTCTCCAGAAGCTGATCTTTACTGCCACCTTCTTCCTGCGCTGCGGCCGATCCAACAATGTCGATCGAGCCGTCAGGATTGCGTTTTAAGAACCTGCCGAACTTGGTCGCCAGTCCCTCTTCGCGAAGTTTTGCGTTCAGAACCGCCGCCTCTCGCCGTTGGTCAACCAGATCCTGATAATACCTCTCGCGCACCCGCGCCTCTTCAGCACGCTGCGCTGTTGCTTCCTCCCTGGCCTGGCGCTGATTCGCCAGCTGCACGCCTGCGAGGTACGACTGCCCGATGTTTTCGAGTCCTGAGAAGGGGTTTGCCATAAATTAGCCTGCGTCAAGAATTCCAAGTTCAATACCAGATCCGGTTCCAACTCCTGGTCCAGCCCAGTTGTTTCCAGCGGCAGCACTGCCACCGGTTCTGCCTCCAAATCCACCAGACCCCAGCGCACTAAATCCAAGGTTGGTGAGCCCGGAACCAAGCGAACCAAGCGCCTGACTGCCAACGCCACCTGCGCTAGCCATGTTGTATGAGCCGAGTAGCGCGGCCTGTTTTTTGGCGCGTTCATCAGCACGGATGTTGGCAATCATCTGCGGCGTGAACTCGTAGTTAGCCAGCGGAGCCAGCGGGGTAGTGCCAAGGATGTTGGCAAATTGCTGCCCGCCCGCCTGCTGTAACGCCAACGACGTGCGACCAAGATCGCGTGCAGTCAGGTTTCGAGAGGCTTGACTTCCAGCGTAGCCACCGGCCAGCGCCCTGCCAGCAGCCTGACGTTGCACTTGAGCCGCGACATCAGGCGGGAGTTCACCGCGAAGCAATGCCATGGCATTTTGTGTCCGCTGAGTTTGCGCCTCTTGGTATCCCGGAACTTGAATCCCTAGCGACTCAAGAAGCTGCGCCCGGTTAAATGCGTTCCTCTGCGCCTCAAGCTCACGCGTGCGTGGCGTCAGCTGCTCCGCCTCGCCGACAGCGGCGGGAATGTCGAGGCCAGGCATATTTGCCACGCCGCGAGCGCCAGCGCGATCTTTGCTAGCTTGATTGGCACCCATTGCGGCACCAACGCCGCTAGCAACGAGGCCTGTTCCGACTACTGCTGTGGCTACGAATGACATGGTAGGTATTGGTTTTGCCTCACGTATGTGAGGTCGTTCAAAAGCTCTTCGTGATCCTTCTTGTTATCAAGATTCAGGTGAACCGTGGTCCAAACAGTGTCCTCATGAATCAGCAGCACCCGACGGGTTCCGGGCTTCGTGATGCCGGAGTATGGCGCCGTGTACGTCACGCACCCCTCGTTCTCGCTGACCACCGTGACCTTGCCTTTGGTGATGAAGAACGGGTTGTCGAACTTATGGATGCGGCTGGTAACGATCGAACCGGCCGGCATGAAGATTTCGCGCACGTACATCCCTTCCGGGAACGTGTGCTTCAGCGGACACTCCTGCGGCGGAAGGTTTGATACGAACGCTTCCCATCTGTCCAAACGATCGTCGAACGTGATGGTTTCATCCGTGAGGATGTCCAACCACGTTACCGGCTGCACTACAACTGGAAGCTCTTCGGTCATCAGATAAATCCACCGAAAATGAATTCAGTCTTGGCCGATCCGAACGGCTGCACGTTGATCACGCTGCGCTCGTTGGGGCTGTATGCCTCGAGTTCGTTTCTGAGGGATCGCAGAGACAACTGGATCTCGCGTTCAGCCTCGGTGTATTGATTCCGGTCCTCCTTCTGGATGGCCTTCATCATGTGCTTGATCGCCTGGAGATTGCCGATGAACAGCCAATCGGAGTCAACGATGGCCGGAATGAACTCCAGACGCACGATCGCCTCGACTACCGTGTTGGTGCATTCCTCATCTGGAGGCACGCATCCGTCGCCGTGGTCGATGCAATCATTCTCCGCTTGCGCGTTGCATCCGGAGGTTCCGCCGCAGACCTCGGGCATATTAATCAGGTAGGTGCGGCGATACTCGGGGTTTTCTTCGCTGGGACCCCAGACGGCCACCTGGGTGGAAACCGTCGTGGTCGGGTTGTAGGCCACGATCGTGATGCGGCCCTGAGTGAGCGGCTTCTGGGCACCATTGAGACCCGGCTGCTTGAACAGGTTCGTAGTCTCAACGAACGGCGTGATAGCAGGGTTCGGCAACGTGACGTACTCGCCCCAGACGTACTCGCCGCTCACCGTATCCAGCGTGCGGATCTCCTCGTTGGTCACGGGATCTATGCCCTGAAGTAGGATACGTTTGCCGGCATCGGCCGTCAGAGACGGGTACACCCGAAACTTGCAGCTGCCTACTGAGTCCCGAAACTGGGTCACCATACCGCGATCCAGCAGCTGGTCTTGCTCGCAGCCCTCACGGCCGCAACCGGTGCGCGGCGCCCGTTCGTCGGTCTGGAACTCGTACCACTGGTTCTGGATCGGGATGTTGTACCCGCAGACGTTCATCGCCTCGATCGTCTTAACCTCGCGAGGCCAAGTAATGCAGCCGGCGGTGACGCAGATGCGGAGCTTCTTGTACGTGCCCCACCACTTGCCCATGTCGGCAAGCCGCGCTTGAGCCTCGTTCAGTAGCTGGACGAAACGCTCGTCGCAGGTGGCCAGACCAACAGCCTGTGCGATCGTGGAGTTCTTGGCTTGGGCGAGGGTTTTTCTCATGTTAGCGGATGGCTCGGGCCATCACCTTCCATTTGGCTTCGTCGATCGCGGTCAAAACTCCAGTGTCTTTGCGGTTTACAGAAATTCCTGCTACACCGTTGTTTCGGATCATACCGATCGAGGTCGTGTTTGAGAACGAGGTAACTCGAAGATCGCTCTCTGAAAGGCCCGATCGAAGGATGCTGCCAACCGGAATATAATCGCCGCCCTGCGGGTTTACTCCGGCGTATCCAGCGTCACCACCGGCATCCGTGCAGATAATCCCGATGTCCCAAGTCAACGGATCAACTCCGAGGCCGTGTGTAAACGTAACGCTTCCGCCTGCCGCCGGAATCGCTTGATAACTCGCCACTGGCGTGATGTATCCAGACTCCCAGACCGTGCCTGGCGTCGAGTTAGTCCGAAGGAACTGGCGATCAGTTCCAGGTGAAAAGTTTGCCGGACCAATGTTCAAGCCGGGGTTCAACAGCTGGAAACGCGTGCCGTCGTACACGACGACGCACATCTGGTTGGCCACGATGTCGTTGGCGACCAGCGCCGTGGTTCCGAATTTCGTTACAGCTTTGGCCGCGAGCCCATCGACAGCGACCGTAGTGGCGCCCGTGTTCGGAGCGTTCGCAACAAACGCGTAGCAGACACCGGTTCGATAAGCCTGATTCACACCTGGCGAAGTGGGACTCAGCGTCACCGTGTAGGCGTTGGCTGCACCGCCACCGACGCCATACGTAAACTGCGTCTGAACCCGCGCCCAGCCGGCCGGAGCCGTGGTGCTGTACTTCAGGATCTCGATGGGGTTTGCGTTGGCATCAAGCCTAAGCCAATAAAGCGGGGATCCTGCGGGCGGGGAAACCGCGTTAGCTTCCCACTCTGGCGCAACCGTCTGCTGGGCAATCAATGCGGCCGCATACGCCTCCAGCCGA
>Ga0315909_10004576_pt1 | contig 16252 bp, 21 predicted proteins | sample LakEriMetagenome_11_FD_203527 | JGI IMG/M metagenome (GOLD analysis project Ga0315909, IMG submission 203527) | Freshwater fungal communities from buoy surface, Lake Erie, Ohio, United States - Buoy 2 MA125 | ecosystem: Environmental > Aquatic > Freshwater > Lake | place: USA: Lake Erie, Ohio...
GCAAAAAGTCATTATAAACCTGACGAAGTTTTCCGTTGGTTTTGAAATGGCGAGCACAAAGAATATCCCCACCAAGAATGAGAACATCCCCTTCTCCAAGATCAGGAACACCGTGACCTTGCTCACAACACTCCAAATGGAGATCCGATACGACCTTGACTTTCATTACAGAAACGTTTCAATACCCATACTATAAGACCCCAAGAAAGAAAAATCAAGGGGTCCTGTGCCAGTTTCTAAAGTGGATAGATCTAAATGATATACTCTTCCCACTCTTCCACACCACATTGATTTAATTTAATATGCATTGTGTTATATGGTGCTTTTGGTTGCTTGACAAGTTTCATATCAGTTTGTGATAGAAGTTTATCTCCCTTTTTAGTATTACAAGAACTACAAGCTACAACAAGATTCGTCCAATCTTCACTACCACCCTTAGATTTTGGAATGACGTGATCGATCGTAAGATGCCTTGTAGATCCACAATACTGGCATTTATTCTCATCCCTTTTATATACCATTGCCTTTGAGGGTTTATGAGATACAATACGGGATACTGGTAGTTTTATATAACTCAAAAGTCGAATTACACGATCAGAAAGAACTTGTGCTTTTTCTTTCAGGAGTAAAACAATTGCCCTTTTCCACGATGTGATGTTCAGGGGCTCATAAGAAGAGTTAAGTACTAAAACCGTTGTATTTGGTTGAATTTTAAGTTTAGTCATACCATTACATTGGATTCACATTATCTAGGTTTAATAACTATTGCAAGGAACACGAATTCTTTCCTTCCAATATCTTACATATCCAGGTCTCCATTCAGTCCCAGAAATGTATTCTTCGCGATAAACAATTCTATTACACATTGGAACATAATACACAGGACTACGATAGTATGCTCCATTTTCAAATGGTCTCCAAAATTGATTCCAAGTAATAGCTTTTGCAGGAAGAGTAAAAAATAACAATAACAAAGGAAGACACTTCATTTAATTAATCACGAGTTCTCCAATCACCTTCATTATCACGACTAAAGAAATCAATAATATCATCAACACCATCAAATCCAGTGCGATGACTTGATGGATCTGGGTGACCAAGATCAAGTTGATTTAAAAAATCATCCATATCTCCTTCTTGCATATCTGGATTTGCAGCACGGCGTCTTGCTTGCCTCAGAATTGTTGCAGCACTTCGGTTTGACTTTGCAAGCTTTTCTGCCCAAATCATTTCAGTTAGTTCTACTGTTTCTCCTTTTACAATCTTATTACAAATATTTTCCAATTTCAACCTGTATTGTGTAGAAAGCATTTGCGATTACTCTGATATTGTTTATTTATTTTTATTTTCAAACTCTTTCATCAATTCTTTAGCAATTTTCATAGAATTTCTCCACATTAAATACTTTACAATTGGATTTTTGGGATTATAAAAAATCCACCACTTAAGTTTTTCATACTGAATTCTTGCAAATTGAGTTAGTAAATAAACTCCTTTTGCAACCGATTGGTCTGTAAGAATTAAATATGCAATACAAAAAAAGATTATAAAGTAAATGTATTGTGAAGTCATCGCCTTAATGTTTGAAGATATTCTAACACAGTCTGACGAACCTCCATCAATTCATTGTGACACTTTTGATTATGAGAACATTGTCGAAGTTCTTGATCTGGTTTTAGTACTGATTCAATAAACAAATCAAGTCCGCGATTCCATTTAACATCTTTGGATTCACAATCAATTACTGAGTTTTGGTCTTTCATCAGGAATAATCTTTATAGGACAGGTTGGAATTGAATGACTTATAACTTCAAGTAATTCAATTTTTTGTTGATAGGAAAGTCCAATTACATTTGCAAGACGATTGGTAATACGAATTGCATCTGAACAACTGATAATGGTCACAGCAAATAACTCAACCATATGCTTCCTTTACTGATGATACTATTTACCAATTTCCCAATGCTCATTTCCAGTCTTCTGAATCCAAAAACAATACATTCGATTGATGGACACTAGAAAAAATTTATCATCAGTCTCTTGCTCTACTTCACAAGCGTGAAAAGAATTCATAATGTTTTTAAAGCGATTAACTGCTTTCTTTGATTTGGGCGTAACATTCACAAACTTTCGTTTTACTTTAGTCATTGTATAAAAGTTTGAGTGGGTCGTCAAGTGATACAGGAACTATAAGACCCCTGAGGGGAGTCTCAGGGGTCTCTAGGACAGTTTTCAAGGTGCCACACGCATACAGAGTTATAGTTCTCCGCTCACTTTCTTCAGACGATCATAAACTAAATTATAAGACCTTTCATCTAAGTCATAGTTAGTTAGAATATCTTTAAACAAAATTCTAGATTCCTCTCCTTTACCCCACCACCATCCAGAAATACCTTTCAAGAACAAAATACCGTGCTTTCCTGGATATTCTACATTAGTTTTTAAAGGAACCCCATCAAAATCACAGTGTTTTAGTGCAAGATCGCAGGTAGTGTAGCAATCTTGCCACCACTCTTTACGCTCTGAGAATCTTGCTAGCAAATAATATGCCTCAGGTCTATGTGGCAGGAACATCTGTGCCTGCCATAGCAATGATCTTGAACTTCCATCTCTTGTCCCTTGTTTTTCATAGCAATATGAACCACGAATAAGTGCTTCATATGCCAGATCAGGATCAGAATCTACTGCTCTTTCTGCACATCTTAAGTAATAAGATAGTGCAGGTGCAGTATGCTCTTCTTTTTCATACCAAAATGCAATATCAAAATTATTTAAAGGATCTTCTGTATTCAAAGAATATTGATAGATTAGTTCTTCTAATTCAGTTTTTTCTACTGGAAGTTCGTCTTCATCTAAAATTACAAATGTTTTTTTAATCTTTTCTTTACCCATCAAATCATAAATGGATTTATTTTTTCCATTGTTTTTCCACCAATGATAAACGTATTCTGATGAATACATATGATTTGGTTTTTGTCCATTTTCAAGTTCCAAATCATTTACATCAGTCGTTGGAATCTCAACATTTTCAGTAAATAAAGGAAATGTATATACTTTTCCAACATTAGTAAATAATATATTTTCCCCAATTGGCATAATATTTAAATTCTTAAGTTCTAAATGAAAAGAATCGCCAATACAATAATTATCAATGATTTTTTTAGCATAATCGCGGGTCATGATATATGCAGTTTCTGACCAATCATTCCAAATCCTATCTCTAAATTTAATATCTTCAAAGTCTCCACGAACAGTCATTAACTGAACACATTCACAATCGTCAGGAAGCAAACTAATAAACTCTTCCCAAGTAAAATTCCAATGTTCTACTGTTTTAAGACTTAGATCATCTTCACAAAAGAAAGCATAATCAGATTCTTCACTTTCATACCATTTTTTAATTGCTTTCAAATGAGAAACAATACACCCCTGTGTAGGTCCTGTAAGTTGATAAAGATATTTTCCAGTAATAATATCATCAGATTCTGAAAATCTTTTTGATTTAATTGCTGTTGGAGTAATTCCATATTTTTGGAATTGACTTTCTAAAAGATTTTGCCTATCAACAGATTCTTCAAGAGTTACATAATAAGCAGGAGGGAAGTTCTCTAGTGGATTAAAAGTTTTTTCTTCTGCACTATAAGTTTGATCAGAAACTTGTTTAAGATTCCATTTTGTTTTCAACGGAACATAATAATGTTCTGGATTTGAAAAAACTTCTTTATTTTTTCCAACATGATACATTGGAAGAACATATTCTACTTGATACTTAAGAGCATCGCCAGAATAATGTTGAGATAGATTATTCCTAACTTGCTCAGGAATATGCGAATCTGTATCATTCCCTTTAAAATTTTCTACTCTTTTTATATCTGGGTGAGGTAGATGGAAAATTGAAGTTCCTTGAGGATTTAATTTCTTGTGAGTAAGTCCAAGTTTTTCAAATCGTTTCTGCAATTCTTCATCTTCAAATCCATAATAATGCCCTAGGTTTTCATTAAAACCACCACATTTGAAGAAGTTTTCTCTTTTTACAAAAATTACACCAAATAAAGATTTGAAGTAAGGACTATAAACACTACACCATTCTTTAATTTGATCAAAACTCATATTTGAAGGATCTGCGACTGCACATCCATTTTCATCAGCATACTCTGGACTCTCCCAATCAGGAGACCCAGAAAGAAAATTATTATCATCAATTGAATAAGTTTCAAAAAAATTGTAGTATGGATTCAATACATGATCGACATCAAATTTAAGTATATAATCTCCTGTAGCAATACTTGCTGCAAGATTAAGTGGTTGAGGTTGATTAAAATATTGCTTATCCGATACGGTAATAATTTTTACCCTAGGATCTAAGTCAGCAAAATCACTCAAAGATTCGTCTGAGCTCCAATCAGTAATAATAACTTCTTTAACTTCTTCGAACATTAACCATGAACGAAGAGAAATTTCAAGTGCTTTTCTTCTATTTTTGCACGCAGTAATAATTGATACATTCATAACAGTCACTCTTTTTAGATTAATTTTTATTAAACAAAGATATTATTATCTTGTTACTAAAAAATATTTAAATTATATCTAAGATATATAATTTAAATTTTTATATTTACAATCCTCTATTTTATTTTCTCTCAAAGGTTGATGTACAACATCATATTTTTCAAAATTATTTTTTAGTAAAAAGTCATCAAGTTCGCTTCCAGTATTTGCATTTTTATAATCAGAGGATTCATCATACTCAGAATGAATATAAATTACTTTCTTAATATGATCTTTAAGACTTTTTAAAACATTTAGATCATTTCCTTGGGTATCAGTTTTAATTAAATCTATAAGATGATACTCCAAATTATCTAGAATATAATTTAAAGAAATAACATTAACATTATAAACTTCTTCAATTGAGTTTTTAAATCTTCCTATTGGTTTTCTTAGAGAGGAAGTGCCTGCATCATAATTTGTTTCTGGTCCTCCCAATCCATAAAAAACTTTTTTGGTTGTATTTTCTACATCATCAATCGCAGATTCAATTAAGCAGCACCTGTCTTTAAATTTACTATTATCTATTAGTTTCTTACAACATTGAAAATTATTTGGATGTGGTTCAATTCCTACTACGAAAACATCTTCATCTTTTTCCAACCATTCTAAAGAATTTGGCATATCATTTGAAAGTCCAATATCAAATCTTAATTTAAATCCAGATTTCAATTTTTGATTGATATAATCAAAATTTATTAATATACTCATTATCAATATTAAATGATTTTATATATTTATTTGTCTATAGAATACTGAACTTTCGTCCAGTGACTTGGGAAAAAATCATTTAAATTTGGAGTAGTTTCATGAAACAGGAGAGTAATATTATTCATAATATGTTCCCCAAACCAAGGATCTGGATAACAAACAGTATTACTATTTGACAACCACGCCCCCCACCAACCAAAGGTACTATTACTAATGATATGCTTATCACACATAGACATTAAACACAAATCATATAGATTAGAATTATTAGATACTAAATTAGTATCTTTATTATAATTTACTGGATCATGTGTTTTTGAAAATATAATATTGTCTTCAGAAAATATTTTCTGTTCTTTACACCATTCATAGTCATCAGAAAAGACTATTGCATAATCATAATCACCTATTACATCAAAGGATTTTTGAAAATACTCTCCATTTGTTGTAGGAAATTCTGATTTTCTTCCTATATAATCACCTCTTCTTACATGTATTGATAGGACTTTTTTACCTTTAAATTGCTCCATAAATTTAGAGCACTTAGATTTTATATGATCTAGAAACTCAAAGTTTTCTCTCACCAAATCTTTACAATGTTCAAAGTATTTTTCACTAGAAAAATATCCATAGTAATCAACATTATCTTTTGCATTGTTAAAAAGAACTTCATCAAAATGAAATTGCTTTTCTTTTATACACGAATCTGAATAAATGTTTAGATAATCATTATAAGAAACATTTTCTTTCTTTAGAGATTTGAGTTTAAATGCTTGAAATAATTGATGATTTACCCATGCATTCTTAAAATCACTTGGCGGAATAGAAATTTCATATCCATATTTTGAGTGAAGACCCAACAAGAAAGCATATTGGAACATTTGATTTCCCAATCTACCATATTGCCCAAGATAATTAAAAGATACTGTCATTTTATTTGCAACTTTTTAGTAATAAATGAATAATTTTTATCTAATTTAATTGTATTTGGATATGTAGTGTGCCAAAAATTATCTCTTACAAGAGTTGTATTGTAATTCATTAAATGAGAAATCCAACTAAACGAACTATTTGCCATAATTAAAAGATCTGCGTGCGACATATGATATATGTCATTGATTGGATGGTCATTTATATGCAACTCAATATTAAAACTTTCTTGTTGGTAATTTAAAAATTCTTCAAAATCTTTTTGATCTCCTTGAGAATGAATATGAAGTTTTACCTTTTCATTACAAACTATTTTTAATTGCTCAACAATATTAATATAATTAGAGTTATTTTTATTATACAGTTCTCTAAAATCTTGAAAAGAATTATCTTCTGAATTTATATTTCTAATATGAAATGAAATGTTTAAGAAATCACTTGAAAAATATTTTTCCTTAAAACATAGATTGTTTTTAAGATCATTCAAATATTTGTTTTTATATATTTCCTCAATAATCAATTGACCATATTCTAACACACTTTCTGGTTCTATGTAAATAAGAATTTTTGAAGATGAGTTTTTATTTTCTTGTATGAAAGAAAAAAACTCTTCATTTATTTTTGAAAAATGAAATTTATTTTCTATACTAAAATCAGAAGAAAAATTAAAAAAATTAGTGAATGAATTAGACCATTCATCTTCAGAGTAATTTGTGTATGATGAATGTCCTATATTCTTAAATCCAGAATTATAAAAATTAACTCCCAATTTTTTGCAAATAGCATAGAGAAGTAGTTGATATTGTGCAATCGCACCAATACCTTCTTTTCGTCCTGAGTTTATATATCCTGGACTTTTTTCTCCGTCAGAATTGGTCTGTAGATATAATCCCATAACCACTATTGATAAAAAATTAAATCCATAACTACTCAAAAACAAATTTATTAACGAAATCTTGAGAAAGTCTTAGAAGATATGCAGCATTATCTTGGAAACCAAAGGTCATTAGATAATCATCTTTATACTTACACATACCAACTGCAAATTCAACTTCTGCATTCAAAAATGCAAATTGCTTGGAAACTTTTACGATATTCCAATCATTATCCCAGATGACGAATCTATGCCTATAGGTTCCATCTTTTCTTCCTTGCTCACTCTTAAACAGGTATGTTTCGTGATTTAATGCAAATCTATACTGATCATTCATTCTGATGATCTGAGACCCTCCACGAAGATCTATACACCCAAGATCTCTCCACTGAGTAACTAATACTTGCTCAGTTTTTCCTGTAGAAATATCATACTTAACAATTTCAGTTCCGTTAGTCCATTTTACAAAATGGAACGGCATATCAAGAATAGGCATCCAATTCTTTTCACAATAAGAATCATCATTTCCGGGTGCAGGAATTCTATATTGTTTTACTTCTTTAACACCACTTTCTGTAATCTCAATTTCAGAAAGTTCCATACGACCCGTTCCAATTTCATCGAGGTCTCTACGAACTCCACAAATGTAGAGTTTTTCATCCCAACGAACAATTCTTGCATCCTCTAATCCAACGAATTCCCAGAGTTCTTTATCTGGAAACTTTGTGGTGTCTATTTTATTATATCTTTTAATTCTCATATTGTCATCAACCTCGCACATATAATTCCAGGTGCGAAGATGTTGATCATTTTCTGGATGAATATAAACCAGTGGTCCCCAATGATGTTGGAATTTCTTTTTTTCGGAATGATATAGAGTATAATTAATATTTCTCAAATTCAATAACAATTTTCCATTATCATTGTAAATTGAAGGATTTGTTAATGCAGGTCCTTTTAAATCAGAATGAGGAATAATAAGAGGATAAATTGATCCACCATTCTCTAGTGCAAGTTTTACAAAATTACTCATGTTTTTAAAATTCAATTACTCCAAGGAAATTCAGAAACTTTAGTGGAAGGATTTTTAGTTTGTTCTATTCTATTTAAAATCTTTTTATTCAATCTCTTATCATAGGATTCAGTTATTGTATCTAAAATCCATTCCAATACAAGTTCTTCAGTCAAATTATCATACTCTACAAACCCATCATAACCTATTTTATCCGTATTGAAAAGGCTTGAACCGTGTGCCGATCCAACGTTCCCATTTTCATCGATGCCAATTTTTTCCCAAAACACTTTATAAATTACATTTTTTTTATCTTCAACGTCCTTTTTTATTATTTCTTTTATTTTCCAATTGTATTCCATCTTTTAAATTTTTTGATTCATCAATATTTATTTGAGTGATACTGGAATTATAATCTTCATTCTATTCCCAGATTATTTTTAATTTCATTAATAACTGCTGGATTTTTGGATACAACACCCAAACCAAAAGAGTGGGTAAAAGTAAATTTAGGCATATCAAGTTCATCAAAGAACTTTTTAACTCCGTATCCTTTTCCTTCGTATTGCTCTATTGCAGTATCGTGCATTAGAATAATGCCATCATCAGAAACAAACTTACTCCAAGTTTCAAAGTCTTTTTTGACATCTTCATAATGATGACTTCCATCAATGTGAAGAATATCAATTTTCTTATCCCAAGTTTCTGCTACTTCATTAAAATCACCTTTAATAAGAGTGGTATTATCTTGAAGATGAAGTTTTTCTCGTTTCATTGAGACAAAGTTATACTTTTCATTTCCAGAATTTCTATCAACAAAATCATCTCCAACAAAATTATCAATACCAAAGACATGTCCGATTCTTGGAATTGCAAAAGAGAAAGTTGAGTAACCCCAATCAACTCCCAAATCTACAATCACTTTAGGATTTAGAAACTTAACTATCCATTCAGCAAAATTACGATGACCCGACCAAGCTGTTGCTGGTGTGTCATCAAGATTATTCAAGAAAAGATTGTCAATAGCATCAGTTCTTTCCTTTAATCTTAATGTATCTGGATTAAATCCCGATGCAAACACAATAATATTTGGATTTTGTGTGAGTTGGCCGATTTTTAAAAGGTGAGTGAATGCATTACCCATGGCATTTCCGCCAATATTCATTGCCTCACTTACAGCATGGAAAGCATAATTGGATGCTTGTTGAATATTTTGAAGATTCACTAAAGCAATACTAGACATAATAAACACATCAATTCTCTGGGGGTCAAGGTATGCTTTAGAAACATTAAGATACTCTTGACCCATCTCTAATGCTTTTTGGAAGTTCTTTACCTCAAAATAATGCTTGAAGATAAACCAGATATAATATGAATTTTCTGGATTGTTTTGATACTCTCTTTCACAAATTGAGAGATAGAATAGTTGCTTATCAATACTCGGTTGAATAGTTTTTGTAATCTTAATTGTTGTATCTACCGCAACCTCTTCAAGATGCTCTTCTGTTGGAAGAAACACTGGAGTTTCATGAACCGCATTTACCCAAGTATAGTTTTTAGTTCTATGAAAACGAACATATGATGCTTGTCCTAGAGTTGGTTCTTCCTCTCCAACTTTATCATATCGTTCGTGATTAAATGCAACAAACTCTCCAGAGATTACTTCAAGACCTTCTGGAAAGAACTCATCTACTTCTTCATTAAAATCTAGGGAGAAAGCCCAATCAGTTTTTACATAAGAGAGTGATTGATTTCTTGCTACTGAAAAATCAAACTCATCTCTGGTTTGAGGATGTTCGTGAACTTCAATACCTGCTTCTTTAAGTAGTTCTACTGTTCTATCAGTGCTTCCAGTATCAACTACAACGGTATGAGAAAACTTCTTTGAAGTTTCAATAAACTTCTCTACATTCTTCCCTTCATTTTTTGCAATAGCATAAAGTGTTACTTCCATTTTTTCTCCTTGTTTTTGACGTAACCATACTTTAGAAATCGTACCATCTTGACGATCTAATAATACAACCGATTTTCCCGTAAAATATTCTTTAACTGCCTGAATAACTCCACCCCAACATGAAACATAATCATCGCCAGTGATAAATCCACCTGGTTTAACTTTTGGATACCAAGCACGAATATCTGCTAGAACATTGTCATAATCGTGGGAAGCATCAATGTGAACGAAATCAAGACTATTATCTTCAAATTGTTTCGCTGCTTCTAGGCTTGTTGTTTGGAGTGGAGTTACATAATTGCCTACACCACATTCTGATAGATGATATTTAAAGACTTCAAATAAAGTAAAATCATATTTTTTTAATCTATCTATGGCATTTTTGTGATCGAGTTCTTCACTGCCAGCCCAAGTATCAACAGCATAAAACTTAATGTTCTTGGAAGACTTTTTAATTTGTTCTCCCATATAACAAGTAGACCTACCCATCCAAGAACCAACCTCTACAAAGGTTGCATTGTCTGGGCAGTGCTTAAGTGCTATATCATAAAGGTTAGTATATGAAAAATAACCTTCAACATCTTTCCAATTCATAGTTTGAATCATTTATTTTGTATAATTTCTACTTTATTGGGACCCCAACCATTGTAAGGATTTACAAAAGTTTGATAAAAGTCATATGTACCGCGAATTAAATTTAATGTTGATACTGAAAGCAACACAAACATAAAATTTCTAATAAAATTTATTTGTTTTTGAATATCAGTATCTTTTTTAATTCTATCCAAGATACTTTTTTGATGAAGTTTTGGTAGTTCTATGTCAGTATCTTCTTTTTCAGTATAAGTCCAAGTACTGGTTTCAAAATCATATTCTGAAATATTTGCGTGGTCATAATTTTTTAGAAGAGGCGCACAGATATAAGGAATACTTTTATCAATATGAGAAACACTTGCATCAATCAAAATGGGAATTTCTGTTTCAGTGATGCAAACAATATGCGTTTGTAACATTTTATCAGCAGTATAATTATTTTGATTGAATCCTGGATAACCCATTAAAAACAATCCAGGGGGATTCTTAAGTGTTACCATTAGGTTACACTCTACCAATCTTGCTTTAATTCCTTCCTTATGCAAAAGTTTAAGTACAATATCACTCATACTTAAACAATATCCAGAACCTGCTTCGGTCATTCCAGATTTACGAAGACCATCTACAACTCCTTTAACAATTTTAAAATATTCAGTTTCAATTACGGGATGATGTTTCATAAAAACTTTTTCCAATCAATACAAGGAGACAATAAATCTGACTGACAATGTGTAGAATAACCAGGAAGTGATGATATTAAAACTCTTCCTCTCTGCGCTAATTCTAGAAATTTTTGGTGGTCCGCAGAAGGTTCCACACCTGTAGAATATTTAGTGTGCGTATAAAAGTCCTCTACAAGAGTTGAATACTTCACTGCAAATGTATTTGTTGTGGAAGGTGTTGCCATCCAATGACAAGAATCTGTGAATAAAACTTTAGTGCGAAACTCTGCATAATACTCACCATACTTATCTCTATGATCGTACAAGGTCGCATAAGAGACTGGAAGAGTAAATGCCTCTAAAAGAACTTTACCCCACCCTGGTTGATGAATATAATCATCTTCCAAGAAATAGATGATGTCATCTTGAGAATGGTCCTGTGTGGTAATGTACTTCAAAGTTTCAATAAAACTCTTTGCTTCTCCACCACAATTAATTGTACAAACATTCTTTTCTTGTGCTAGGAAAGTATCTTCTATCTTTCCATAATGTTCGTCATAAATGATTGTGTAGTTTGTGGTTTCTGGATTGAGAGTATTCTTGAAGTTTTGGAATACCTTTTCTTTATCCCACCAAGATGGTCTTTGTTTTCCAGGACTCTCTTGAATTTTAGAATAATAACAGTGCCTTAAATATACATTAATTTTTGTCATTTAGTTTCTCCAAATCATATTCATTCCACCAAGATTTCCAATCAATAAAGAAATCTCTATCATACTCTCCTTGCATATGCAATGCAAGTGATGGAATTGGGGTAAAGCAAAAGTGTCCTCTTTCATAATAAACCTTACAAATACTATCCATTTCCATTGTTTCACTCACTTCACTGGTTCCCATTTTGTGGAATAAATCCCAATGTTTTTTTATAATACTTATATGAGTCATTAAAGTCACTGCTACGTGAAAATTGGTTCTCCAATATCTGTCCTTTGACACTACGATGTGGCAAGGAACAGCAGTGTTTTCTGCATCGTGATACTCTGCTGGTTTATTAAATGGAAAGATGCTTGCAGGAGAACCTAAATTGCAACTAAACTGATTGATTGCGTGTATCATCAGTTCCACAGAGTTTTGTTGATGAAGAAAATCATCTTGGACGAAATATACCCACTCCTTTCCATAATCTCTTCCGTGTTCGTAACATCTCAAAATAGATGGCATAATACCATAAGTCTCAAGATGAGTTAGATTAGTTTTAAACTTTGCGATGGTGATAAGTTTTTGTAGAATATCTAAAAACTCTTGGTCCGAATGGTCATCAAAGATTTGGAGTTCAATCTCATAATCTGGATAATGTTCTTGAGCATAATTAAGACTATCAATCAAAGAAAAAATACATCTTGAGGATACTTCAATCTTTGGTGCTTCACAATATCTTCCAGAATCTTTATCTCTGTTTCCTTTTGAATGAGTCTGGACGACAACTAACAAATGAGTTTTCATATATCAAACTTAGAATAAAGTTTTACATTTTCTTCTCCTATTACATCAATAGGATTTTGTGAGATTTTAGCAAGATTTGGACGAATATCGTGAAGACCTTTAAGTCCCCATTGGTCGTCTTTCTGTTCTCCACAAGCATTTTCAATATTATTAAAAGTATTTGTATGAGATGGAATTTCTAGGAAATTATATATTTTATTCAGTTCTTCTTCTGGATTATTTACAAGAGAATTATATTCAACTAAATGGACCCAATCAGGATATTTGTTGAGACCATAAATCATTGATTCATAAGAAGGAGCAACATAATATCTCCAAATATATTCTGCACGATTGTTATTTGTAATTAGTAGATTATCTTTTCTTAAATGATTATCAATAAAATTTTCTTCGTGCTTTGTTCTTTCTATAAGTGAAATATAAGAGGTAAGAACTTCTGGAATAGAACGATAAGTTGCTACAATCTTTGGTTTATTGGAAAGAAACATTTGGACTGTATCAAGATTCTTTCCCCAAAATCTGTGCTTATCTAGAATTGTTGATTTTGGAATATGATTATAAAAGTTTGCAAGAACTGCTTTATAGACATTATAAGAGATTGCCTTGCGGTCAAAGGTGAATTGAATATCTAAAGTATTAAATGACTTTTCAATATCAGTGACTACATCACCCAATGGAGATGTTGGTGATACATAAATGTCAGGATGTTGATTGAGAAGTGACCCAAGTAATGTAGAACCACTTCTTGGAAGTCCTCCAAGAAAATATAATGTCTTCATAATTTATTGCTTTCTTATTATGTATTATATAACAGGGTCGATGTATGTGAGTGCTGCTGTAGGAACTGTTCCTGCAGTATTTTTTCCCACACTTACTTGTTTCCAGTCGTTTCTTCCGGCAAATGTGGTGACTGGAGTGGATCTAGAGGTTGTATCATTGGTTCCAAGTGTCCCCCTAGTGCCAGAACCCCAAATCCATAAGGTCCCATCAGTTTTGATTGCTGCTGTAGCACCCTCTCCAGAACTTACTTGTTTCCAATTATTTCCTCCAGCAAATGTTGTAACTGGAGTGGATCTTGTAGTTATATCATTGGTTCCAAGATTATTACCACTGCCCCAAATCCATAGAGTTCCATCAGTTTTGATTGCTGCAACATTAAATTGTCCAGCAGAAGCCTGTTTCCAGTCGGTTCCTCCAGCAAATGTTGTGACTGGAGTAGATTTATTGGTTGTTTGGTTGTTTCCAAGTATTCCATTAGAACCAATACCCCAAGTCCATAAGGTCCCATCAGTTTTGATTGCTGCTACGTGACTATATCCACAATCAACTTGTTTCCAGTTGGTTCCTCCAGCGAATGTGGTGACTGGAGTGGATATAGTGCCTGTTGTTACTCCGTTCCCAAGTCGTCCCGAAGTTCCAGAACCCCAAGTCCATAATGTTCCATCAGTCTTGATTGCTGCTGTACTTCTGCCAGAACAAGAAACTTGTTTCCAGTTGGTTCCTCCAGCAAATGTGGTTACTTCAGTGGTTCTATTGATAAATGTTGATGCGTTTCCAAGTGCTCCATAAACTACACGACCCCAAGTCCATAAGGTTCCGTCCGTTTTGATTGCTGCCATATGATGTCTTCCGCACGCAACCTGTTTCCAGTTATTTCCTCCAGCAAATGTTGTGACTGGAGTAGATTTATTGGTTGTTTGGTTGTTTCCGAGTACCCCATAATCACCAGCACCCCAAGTCCATAAGGTTCCATCGGTTTTGATTGCTACTGTGTCCAAGTCTCCGAGAGAAATTTGTTTCCAATTGGCTCCTCCAGCGAATGTGGTGACTGGAGTGGATCTATCGGTTGTTGATGCGTTTCCTAATGCTCCATTGGAACCAGCACCCCAAGTAAATAAATTCCCTTCACGAAACAAATCAGCAGGAACAAAAATATCATCAAAACTATAAGTTAATCCATCTTGAGTAAAATTATAGAATACTGGCATTTATTTTATGGTGGAGGAGTTTCTACAAAAACAACTGGGGTATTCATTTTTTCACTCCAGTTTTGAAGATATTGCCTAACTTCGGAATTCATTTCTTTATTATTTATTGGAAGAACCTTTAAATATTGTCTATCTACACCTCCTTCCACAGAAACAAGTACATCACACTTATCAGGTCTCATTTCTTCTGGAAGTAAATGTTGCGTCCAAGCACACTGATAATCTCTACAACTTTCTGGTCGTGCCTTATGAACTCCACAACCATTACATTCCAGGAATTTACAAGATTTTCCTACTCCAAACTCCCAAGCAAAAGAATCACCAATCAACCAAGTACAACAAGCAGTGCATTCTCCACATTCACGAAACATAATCTTCCTCCTTGTAATAATAGGTATAAGGTTCGTGGTCTTCTGGTTGATATAAAGATTTCATTTTCCCATCACCACTACCAATCCAGAATTCTCTATCCAATCTAAAATCACTTTCTAAAAACTTATCATCCAAAGTATTTACATAAGAAGCATTTGCCCACCAGAAGTTTCCTACGAAATGTTGGGTTCCTGCTTTCTCCCAAGTTTGTGTTCCATCACTCCAAGTTGTTGGTCCTAAAATTTTAAGATTACTTCCAACGGCATCATAATCATTCAAGTATTCTACACACTCTTTCCATTTATCAACCACAAAGTATTCCATCATCAATCTCCACGATTCTCCATTCATACATTGGTGCGTAAGACCTTTCATATGAAAATAAAGAACTTTATAGTCTGAATTTTCTTTGCAGAAATTTTTTAATGCTATTAAGGTTTCAGTTTCTTCTTTCCAATTATAGTTTCTTTTTATGACAGATTTTTCTGGTAGATTGAATAATTCCTGATCTCCATTCACTCCAAAGTGGATATGAGATGCATCTTTGACAAGACCTGAAGTATATAACCTATGCAATTGTTGCTGATAAACGAAGGCACCTAAACCTATTTGGGCAATGTGATAAAAGATTGCTAGTTTCATGTATGATACACTCCGCCATTTTCACCAGACATTCCTTTAACCATTGTGAGACCAAGATTTGGAATGGTAATAATGTTGTCCTTACTAATAAACCGATAAAGTGAATGTTCTACATCAGTTCCTGAAGTGTATTGCATCATCTTTTCCATATAGATAAATGCCTTTTCAAGTGCCTCAACTGTTTCATTAAATAACATTCTATCAAAAGACCAAAGACCAGTATTCATCATACCCTTTGCTCCATACAGGTATGCATAAACATTCTCAAGTTCTTTTTCATCATAGTTTTCTGCTTCTTGTGGAAGATACTCGTATCTTTTTAGAACATATTTGCTCTCTAAAAACTTACTTTGATAATCTTTTATATCAAAATCATCGTTCAATAAGTATCTACCAGTAAGTTTAAAAACTCTTTGACTATCACTGAATAGATTATGTTTTTTGATTACATAAAGAGTATTT
>Ga0315909_10004582_pt1 | contig 16237 bp, 22 predicted proteins | sample LakEriMetagenome_11_FD_203527 | JGI IMG/M metagenome (GOLD analysis project Ga0315909, IMG submission 203527) | Freshwater fungal communities from buoy surface, Lake Erie, Ohio, United States - Buoy 2 MA125 | ecosystem: Environmental > Aquatic > Freshwater > Lake | place: USA: Lake Erie, Ohio...
AAGAAATTTTTACGGATGGGTATAGGATTGTATCTCCTGAATATAAAGAATATTTAAATAGATTTGATTCTGTTAAATCATATTCAAATCTTTCTGAAGAAAATTATGAAAGGGTATGGACTTTGCCCGTAACCACATATGCCAAAAATTATTCTAAATTTGATATATCCTTGGCTCCCATCAAAAATCATATCTTCAACAGAGTTAAATCACAACTGAAAGTAATCGAAGCTGGATTTTATAAAAAAGCAATTATTGCATCTAATGTTGGACCTTATAGTATAGATTTGAAACATTGTCTACAAAATGGTAATTTTGTTGATGGTAATGCTCTTCTTGTTGATGAAAATAAAAATCATTCAGATTGGTCTAAGTTTGTAAAAAAACTTATTGATAATCCAAATATGATCGAAGATATGGGTAACAGATTATATGAAACCGTAAAAGATACCTATGATTTGAGAAACATAACCAATGACAGATCTCAGTGGTATAAATCAATTGTAAAATGATAAACTATCCTTTAAACAAACTATTATTCTTCGATATCGAAACGGTAGGTATTGCCGCAAATTATTCAGAGTTACAACAACAGAACCCTGATTTGGCATACCTATTCGAAGTATATTACGATTGGTTTAAAAAAAGATTTAATGAAGACTCTCATTTATCGATAGAAGATATGTTCTATCAAAAATCAGCACTTGTTACAGAATTTTCAAAAATTGTTTGTGCCAGTTTTTCTTTTATTGATCACGAAAATAAAAAAAGAAAACAATCATTTTCATCGAAAGACGAAAAGGAATTATTATTGGGTGTTCAATCATTATTAAATAGGGTTGAACCATTAGGGTTTGTTCTTTGTGGTCATAATATTAAGAATTTTGATATTCCTGTTGTTAGCAAAAGAATGGTTATTAATGGATTATTACCACCAAAGATATTACCTTCCTATGATACCAAACCTTGGGATATAAAAGCATTAGATACCAAAGATATTTGGCAATTTGGTCAATTTGGGTCCATTGGATCTTTGGAACTTATGTGTCTTTCTTTGGGTGTCCCTTCTTCCAAAACATCTGAAGTAACGGGAAACAAAGTTCATAAAGCTTATTGGGAAGAAGATCAGCTTGAGGCCATAACAAAATATTGTGAACAAGATGTTGATGTATTAATTGATGTTGTAACTAAACTAAAAGAATTAAAATGAATATGGATATTAAAGATTTTGAAGAATATGAGGATTCAAATCCAGATGAAATCTTGGAAATGTTTGACACAGATAATGATGAAAAAATGTATGATGAAATATTGGAAAAATATGGACTCGACATTAAAAAGTTAGAACAAGAAATGATCAACACAACACCAAAACTAAAATTGGTTTACCATAAGTTGGATGAGAGTGCCGTGGATCCGGTATATAATTATGAATTGGACTCAGGGTTTGATTTTTATTCAACTGAGGAAGTTACGATACCTGCATTTGGTAGAGCTTTGATTCCCACAGGACTGTCTTTTGATTTACCTGATGGTCACGAAATGCAAGTTAGGAGTAAAAGTGGACTTGCAATCAAACAAGGTTTAATGGTTTTGAATTCACCAGGAACCGTGGACAAGGGATATTTGGGTGAAATAAAAGTTATTTTGTTCAATGTTAACAATCACGAATTTGTGGTTAAAAAAGGAATGAAAGTAGCTCAAGGAGTAGTGTGTCCTGTAGTTGCAGGAAAATGGTTGAATCTAATCAACGAAAAAATAAATGTTAGTGATAGCCCAAGACAAGATAAAGGTTTTGGATCAACAGGAATATGATAACAATAGTCTACTCAACCCATAAGGATAAAACATACAATAGTTTATTCAAAGATCATTTGATTAGAACTGTAGGCCTTAAAGAATACGAAATTTTAGAATACCAAAATAATAATGAATATTCTTTAGCAGAAATTTATAATAAAGGTATTTCTAAGTCTAAATATGATATTGTTGTCTGTATTCATAATGACATTAGTTTAGAGAATGGTTGGGGAAAAAAGTTATTACGCGATTTTCAAATAAATCCCGAATACTCAATAATCGGAAAAGCAGGATCTTGTTATTTCCCAACGTCTGGAGTGTATTGGGAGAGAATGAATCAAACTATGGTTGGCCAGGTATATCACCATCCAGATGGTCAAAAAAAATGGATTAACAGATATTGTCCAAAATTTGATTTTTTAATTCCTGTGGTAACAATTGATGGGTTATTTATGGCTTTTGATAAAACAAAAATTAAACATAGTTTTGACGAATCTATTGGTAAATTCCACTTCTACGATCACGGGTTTTGTGTTCCAAATTATTTGGACGGTGTGAAAATTGGTGTTACATCCTCGTTTGAAATAACACATCGATCTGTTGGTAAACCAAATCAAGAATTTTTTGAAAGTAAGGACAAATTTGTTAGTAAATATTCAAAAGTTTTACCATTAGATCTTAAACCTAATTTCATACAAATACCTGAAAATAAAAAAATAATAAAAAAGAACTATAAGGTTGCAATAATAATTCCCACTAAGAGTAAACTTGACTTGTTATTTAATTGTATTGATTCAATTTTTGCAAACTCAAATCCATTAACATTTCATATTTTCATTGCGGACACAGGATCATCATACCACGAATTAGAACAGATTAAAAACAAAATTTCACAATTATCAAATATTACATTAGTCAATTATGACTATTATAATTTTGCAAAAATAAACAATGATGTCGTCAAAAATTATATAGGAAATGAATACGAGTTTTTACTTTTCTGTAATAATGATATAAAATTATTAAATGATGTCATTGGTAATATGGTGAATGTTTTTAAGGAAAAACCGTTGACCGGTACAGTGGGATGTAGATTACACTTTGGTGACAATACTATTCAACATGATGGAATATTTGTTGCCCATATGAAAAAAAATAATTCAATACTTGTATCACATCATGGATTATTCTCTTATTATAACTATACTAATTATGTAAAACCTGTTATTGGTAATACAGGGGCTTTATTAATGATAAGAAGAAATACTTTTATAAAATGTGGAATGTTTAATGAGAATTACACGACCTGTTTTGAGGATGTTGAATTAAATTTAAAATGTATTTCTATGGGATTAGAAAATTATTTTGATGGTCGATCAGTTGCTTATCATTATGAAAGTCAAACTAGAGGTAAAACAGAATCTGTTCAAAATCAAGAAATGATGGATATGAATCAATTATTAATACCCTTCATTCACAACAATATTAATAAATTTTCTAAATATATTATAAATTTAAATCAATGATAACATTTATTATTCCCTCCATCAATAGAGATAGTATTATTAGAACTATAGATTCACTATTGAAACAGACTAATAACAATTGGAAATGTATAATAGTATATGATGGTGTTAAAGGTAGAGAATTTAATGATGAAAGGATTAAAACTTTAATTATTGAAAAAACGGGAAGTAGAAGTAATGCTCATGGTATGGCAGGATTGGTTAGAAATTTTGGTATTGATGTATGTGACACGGAATGGATCGGATTTCTTGATGATGATGATACCTTAGATGAAAATTATGTTGAAACCCTGTTAACAAAGTATTCTAATTTTGATTTTGTTCTTTGGAGAATGAAGTTTCATAATGGTCGTATTCTACCACCAATATACGATGACAGAATAATTTTTGGGAATGTTGGGATATCTTTTTGTTATAAGAATAAATTTGAAAATCTAAGATTTTTAACAAATAGAGATGGGGAAGACTTAGATTTTATAAAATTAATATTAGAAAGGACAAATAATTATATAGTAACTAAAGAGGTGTATTATAAAATAAATCATTAGTATTATGAAATTTTTTGATAGATTTGATAAAGTTTTTTGTATCAATTTAGATCGAAGAAAAGATAGAATGATTAATTTCCAATCTCAGGTTGAAAAATACGATTTAGGTTCATTCGAAAGAGTAAGTGCTGTTGATGGTAGAACTTTAGATATCAAATCTATAAAAACTAAATTGTTACCAGGAGAATTAGGACTAGTTCTTACAAATATTAACATTATTTCAGAATCTATAAAAAATTCTTATCATCAAATATTGATTTTGGAAGACGATTGTTATTTTACAGATGAAATAAAAAATATTGACTCATATTTCAATGAACTCCCTTACGATTGGGATATGTTATATATGGGAGGTAATCATAATACACATATGGGTGTGACGCCACCCGTAGTAATTAATGAAAAAGTTTGTAAACTACACACAACTTATTCAACCCATTTAGTTGGAATTAAAAATTCTATTTTCAATGAAACTATTAAAAAATTAAATTTATTATCGGAACCACTTGATTTATCATACGTAAAATTACAAAAAGATAGAAATGTCTATTCTTTTTACCCAGCAATCGCCAAACAAATAGTTGATTTTTCAGATATACAAAATAAAAAGACAGACTATAATTGGTTAATAAAATAAGATTAATATGCCTATTGTTCCGCATCAACATACCCAAAATGAACTTTTGAATGATTATATTATGGGCAATAAATTGTTTGGTGATTCAGAAGTAATTATGACATCAGGAAATATAGGATCAATCGGTCAAACTATTTTAGTATCGAAACATAAATTTTGAAAATTATATATAAATCAATTTTTTTTAATTATTATACGCCATGATTGAAAGTTACGACTCTCTTTTGAAAAATTTTAAAACAAGTGAAGATGGGCCTGGATTCCACGGGGACATTCATCTAATAAATTTTGTAGATACCATATTAGGAAAATGTGATAGTTTCATCGAAACTGGAACAAATATGGGAAATACTTTATTTTTTGTTTCAAGAAATTATGACATAAATTGTTATTCCTGTGAAGTACATAGTAATACACCAAATTTTGTTTTTGATTATAAAAATGTTTATTTTAAAAATATTGGTTCGCCTCATTTTATTTATGATTTGGTTTCCAATAAACCAGAACTACTAAATAATATTTGTTTTTTTTGGTTAGACGCTCATTTCAATGGAGGGGAAAATATAATTTTTGAAGAAATTAATTTTATTGTGAAAAATTTTAAAAATTATTATATTTTTGCAGATGATATTGATATAAATAATCCAATTTTTACAAATAATGGATATAAGCTTTCAGACATTCAAAAAATATTGAATCCTAATGACATTATTTACATACCAAATTATACCGATCAGACATCCAATTTTCATAAGCTTACAGGATGGTGTTGTATTACAAATCAAGAACTAAATAATAATACAAAAATTAAAAAATTATGAAAAATTTTGACCCTAAAATTACACAATTGGTGTCATACCCAAGGTGCGGAAGTCATTGGGTTAGACTAATTTTAGAACAATATTTAGATAAATATTGTTTACCTACAAGTTTTTTTAATAAAAAAGATTATTGGGGATATCATCTTCATGATAGAGTTGTTGGTAAAGGGGATGAAGGATTAACAGGGGGGTTTGACAAGGTTGTATATCTATATCGAAAACCCACTGATACTATATTTTCATTATTGATGTATGAAAATATTGATCCGTTTAATTTAAACAATATTGAAATAATTTCAAATGAATATTATAATCATTTGAATAGATGGTTATATCATAATGAAGATTGTCATAAAATTATTTTTATAAAATATGATGACATAATGAATAATCATTTAGTAGAATTCGAAAAAATTATTTCTTTTTTGGGATTCGAATTCGACATACATAAGTTAGACAGAATATATAAGGAATTTTCAATTAAAAAATCAAAAGAACATATATTAGACCCAAAAGTAATTAATCAGGGACATTTTGATGGTAATTATTCAAAGATTAAAAAAGAATTCTATGAAAAATTCGATCACACAATAAACAAGAAATTTGAGAATATATGGAAATGATAATAAATATTTGGGATAGTAATGTATCCCATTGCTCAAATATAAAAGAAGCTGGTTTACGTTGTGGTGTGCGTAACAATGTAAAAAAAATTGAATTTGAACAAAATGTCAAATGGGTTCACAAAGAAAAAAATTTTACAAATACAACAAAAAATGGTATAACGGTTTTCACTGATAATTTTTTAACTAACAATTTAATTAATTCGATTTACTCCGACTTCAAAATCGGTTTAATCTTCGAGCCTATTGATTATTCGCCCCAACCATATAATGATGTTTTATCTGTTGAGGATAGTTTGGATTTAATTTTTACATTTAATGAAAACTTATTAAAAAAAAATCCTAAAAAATACAAGTATTTCCCAGCAGATTGGGTGTGTATAGAAAAGGAATCGCATGGATTGAATGAGAAAAACAAATTAGTTTCGATGGTATATTCTTCTAAAGGAGGATTAGATCGTAATTTAAGAAAAGAAGTTGCAAACAGACTGAATAATAAAATTGATCTCTTCGGTTCGGGAACAATAAAAGGACAACTAGATGCTAAATCAGACTCTTTAGTTCCGTATATGTATTCGATATCGATTGAAAATTCTATTTCCGAAAATTATTATACTGAAAAAATACTAGATTGTTTTATTACCGGTAATATACCAATATATAGAGGATGTCCCAATATAAGTGATTTTTTTGATTCTCGGGGAATTATAGAATTTAATGATATCACTAATGTTGACAATATTATTAATAATATTAGTATTGAATTATATATGGAGATGTTACCGTATATAAAAATAAATCACGAGATTTCCAAAAAATATATTAATCCTGATGATACTTTATTAACATTAATCAATATGTGTTTTGAAAACCCAAATTACAATACAAAAGAATACTTCAAATATGTCAAATAAAAAAAGTGAGTCTTATGACTTTTGGTTCAATAACCCCGAATTTGATGAACATGATCAATTTGGAGAAAAATATTACGTCAATAATTTCTACAAAGATGTAACATTTAATTTAGATATACCTAAAGAAGGTTATATTGTAGTATTTGGTACGGCCAAATCAATATCATTCGATTTATTATGTCAAAAGTACGGATATGATAGATGTATCGGTTTCGATTTATATAACCCCAATAGTCATGAAAAAGTAATTATAAAAGATTGTAATGAATTGTCTGAGGAAGATAATATCCCAATAGCATTTGTTCACAACGACATCGGTAGCATGCCACATACCCCTGAATTAAAAATAAAAGTACAAAAATGGTTAATTAAAAATATTATACCTGGTGGTTATGTGATGGGTAATAATAATTTGAATAGAGCTAAATTTAAATTTGAGGAACTTATGATAGAAAATGGTTTCGAAAACATATTATTTGCGGATTTACCTCCACACTTTATCAAAAATTTACCAATTGATAGAGTTGAGGGTTATATGATATCAAAAAAACTATAAAAAATGAAAAAAATAAAATTTGACAAAGAAAAATTTCCATTTGATAAAATGATTGGAAATTTATACGATGATGATTTAGATAAATTATTTGATGGTTTAGACCACTCTAATAAAAAATTGGGGGAAGATACTGATTCAGTTTTTCACAAAATTTTCTACGATCATCTGAGATCTGGGTTTCCTGAATTTATAGAACTATACAAAAAGTTCATTAAGGAAGTAATTTGCCCTTTATTTCCTGAAGAGGAATATATCATTTATCAAAAAACACCTTCATTCAGAGTTACACAACCTGGCGGTAAAGCAGTATATGTTCCCCATTCAGATGGCGACGCTTTACATAAACATCCATCTGGAGAAATTAACATATTCTTACCACTAACAAAATCATTTGGTAATAATTCGATGTATCTTGAATCAATACCTGGTTTGGGTGATTATGAACCTATCGAAATGGAATTTGGTGAGATTTTACTTTTTTATGGTAACAAACAAAGACATTTTAATAAATTAAATGACACTAAAGTGACCAGATGTAGTTTTGATTTTAGAGTTGTACCACCGGTTAATTATGAATCTAATTACTCGTTGGAGAGCGCTACTATGAAAAATAAATTTGTAATTGGTGGTTATTACAATACCATGCATAAATAGTATGTACGAAAGATATGAATTATATAGTAGAGTTAAAAGTATTAATCTACTTAACATTAAGGACAATAATGATGACGATACCGAATCAAAAATCATTGATTACGAACACGTTAGATGGTTCAGGGACTCTGGTGATACCACTTTAAGGTTAAATTATGACTTGAGTGAAAATTCAATAGTTCTTGATTTTGGTGGATATAAAGGTGAATGGACAAATCAAATCATAAATAGATACAACAGTAACGTTTATATTTTTGAACCAATTAAAAAATTTTACGACGAAATTGTAAATAGATTCAAAAATAACGACAAGGTCAAAGTTTTTAATTATGGCCTATCTAACATCGATAAGGAATGTCCAATAATTTTAAACAATGACGGTAGTTCTGAATTTATTAACAACAATCAATATCAAAAAGAAATTGTTTTTTTTAAAAATGTTTCGGAAACACTTAATATTTTAGATTTAGAAAAAATTGACTTATTGAAAATTAACATTGAGGGTGGGGAATATAATGTAATTTCGAATTTGATTGAGACAGGGATTATAAATAAAATTAATAATTTACAAGTTCAGTTTCATTCAAAAAGTGATGGTATTGATGATTATATTACTTTGAAAGAAAATTTATACAATAAACTATCAATATCCCATAATTTGACTTGGTGTTACCATTTTTGTTGGGAAAATTGGAAAAAAAAATTATAAAATTATGTTTATTTCAGATTTAACAAAAACAAAAGAAAAATTAATTAGTCAAGGATACAAAATTGATGATCCTTGGGACATTGTTGATGCGTTCGAGGATAAAGTTGCCAAATACGCCGGTAGCAAATATGCGGTATCTTGTGATAATTGTACCAACGCTATGTTCATGTGTTTAAAATATTTGAAAGCGACTGGTACAATTACAATACCCAAAAAGACTTATCTATCAGTACCAGGTTTAATAATTCATTCAGGATGTAATATAAAATTTGAAGATATTGAGTGGAGTGGTGTTTACCCTTTAAATCCTTATCCTGTTATTGATGGGGCGACTAGATTTACAAAAGATATGTATATCAAAGGTACTTTTCATTGTTTATCTTTTCACATAAGGAAAGTTTTACCAATAGCCAAAGGTGGCATGATATTAACCGATGATTATGATGCATATCAATGGTTTAGGTTAGCTAGATATGAAGGAAGAAATAATAGAGAACCACACGAAACAATAACAGATTTAACCGTGTTGGGTTGGAATTTTTACATGCCACCAGAACAAGCGGCAAGAGGTATTGAAATATTTGACAAATTACCTGAACATAATGATGATACTGGAGGATCTTGGAAGTATAAAGATTTATCAAATTATTCTGTTTGGAAAGGACACTTATCATAAAATTATGAAAAAAATTTTAGTCACTGGTGGGTCAGGGTTGGTTGGATCTCAGATAAAATCTGATTTCAAAATAAATTCTAAGGATGCTAATTTAATATCATTTGACGAAACTAAAAAAATTTTTGAAAAGTATAATCCTGATTATGTAATTCACACCGCGGCAATGGTTGGTGGTGTTGGTTATAATATGACAAATAATGGAGATTTTTTTTATCAGAACATTATGATGAATTCAAATGTTTTGGAAGTATGTAGAATAATGAAAATAAAAAAAGTAATTTCGACATTATCTACTTGTATATTTCCTGATGATATAGATTACCCACTGACTGAAAAAAAAATCCATAATGGACCTCCTCACTTTTCAAATGAGGGGTATGCATATTCCAAAAGGATGCTCGAGGTTCAAAGTAGACTTTATAAACAACAATATGGGTGTAATAATGTGTGTGTTATACCCACAAATATATTTGGTCCTTTTGATAACTTCAATATAATAAATGGACATGTCATTCCTTCATTAATTCATAAATGTTATTTGGCAAAAAAGAATAAAACTGATTTTATCATATGGGGATCAGGATCACCATTACGAGAATTTATATTTAGTAAAGATATTGCAAAATTAATGACTTGGGTTTTGGAGGAATACGACGATATCGAACCTTTAATACTTTCGAATTCAGAAGAAATATCAATTAGAGATATTGTCGAAATAATTGTGGATATATTTGACTTCAGAGGTAATGTTATGTATGATACAACAAAACCCGAAGGTCAGTTCAGGAAACCTACCGATAATTCTAAGTTGATGTCCTTAAATACAAAATTTAAATTTACTCCAATAAGAGAAGCTCTTGAGGAAACTATTAATTGGTTTGTCTCGAATTATGAAATAACAAGAAAATAAATATATTAAAAATGAAATTACATTTAGGTTGTGGTAATAAAATAATAAATGGATACATAAACATCGATGTTAGAGAAAATTTATCATGCGATTTAATATCTGATGTTAGAAAATTGGAGCAGTTTAAGAATGGATCAATAGATGAGATTTACGCTTCGCATGTTTTGGAACATTTTGGTAGACACGAATATAAGTTAGTTTTAAAAAGATGGTTTGAGTTATTAAAAAAAGGAGGGACCTTGAAGTTGGCAGTACCTGACATAGGTGCGGTAATTGACCAGTATAATAGAGGTGCAAAATTGAAGTCTCTTTGGGGACTATTGTACGGTGGTCAAACATATGAAAACAATTACCATTACATTGGATTTGATTTTGAAACATTAAAAAGTGATTTAGAAGAAATTGGGTTCACAAATATTAATTTATGGGATTGGAGATCAACTGATCATTCATATATTGATGATTATAGTCAATGTTATCTTCCACATATGGATAAAATTAATGGTGATTTAATGTCTCTAAATGTTATATCAATTAAATAGTGATAACATTCTCTAAACTAGGTAGATACGGTAGATTGGGAAACCAACTATTCCAAATTTCATCAACAATAGGAATTGCAATAAAAAATGACATTGATTTTTGTTTTCCTCATTGGTTTTGTTTTTATACGAATCAAGATATATCTAAATATTTTAAAAATTCTTTACCTTATAAAGTTTTGAATAATTGTATTAGTATAAATGAAAATGATTTTACATTTTCTGAAATCAAAATTGAAAATAAAAATAACAATTTTGATTTATTTGGTTACCTCCAAAGTGAAAAGTACTTCATCGAAGTTAGAGATATTTTATTAAATTATTTAGAATTAAATTTATCCTATCAGAAACAAATAGAACAAAAGTATAATAATCTATTAAATAATTCTTGCTCTATACACATCAGAAGGGGTGACTATTTGAATTTACAAAATATTCACCCAACATTGCAAATAAGTTATTATGAAACGGCAATTGATCAGATTTATGGAAGAGATTTACAAAATATAAATTTTTTGATATTTTCAGATGACATTGATTGGTGTAAAAATAATTTAAAAATTAAAAATTCATTTTTTGTTGATGATAATGATCAAGTTATAGAATTAATTCTTATGTCGAAATGTGAAAATAATATTATTGCAAATTCTTCTTTTTCATGGTGGGGGGCTTGGTTAAATCAAAACAAAAACAAAAAAGTTGTTGCCCCTAAAAATTGGTTTGGGTCATCAGTAAAATTAAATACAAAAGATTTATTCGTAAATGATTGGATATTAATATGAAAAATAAAGTTTTAATAACAGGTATAAACGGACAAGATGGATCTTACCTGACAGAGTTTTTATTGAATAAAGGATATGAAGTTCACGGAACCTTAAAGAGAAATTCAATATCTGAAAATCAAACAACAAGATTAGATAATGTTTATGATGAAATAAATCTTCATTATGCAGATATGACAGATTTATCCTCATTATATGGTGTAATTCAAAAAGTAAAACCTTCTGAAATTTATAATTTAGCCGCGCAATCACATGTTAGAATTTCTTTTGATCAACCTATATACACTTGTAATGTAACAGGATTAGGCACATTAAATCTTTTGGAAGCGGTTAGGTTAAATGACACAAAAATCAAAATATATCAAGCCTCTTCCTCCGAGATGTTTGGAAATTCAATAGACGATGACGGATATCAAAGAGAAACAACTCCAATGAATCCAGTATCTCCTTATGGATGCGCTAAAGTTTTTAGTTATAACATATCTAGAAATTATAAAAACTCTTATGGTATGTTTATATCAAATGGTATACTTTTTAATCACGAATCACCAAGGAGAGGTACAAACTTCGTAACAAATAAAGTTGCGAAAGAAGCCGTAAAAATAAAATTAGGATTATCTAACGAACTAAAATTAGGTAATTTGGACGCCACCAGAGATTGGGGACACGCCAAAGATTATGTTGAGGCAATGTGGTTAATTCTACAACAAGAAAAACCGAACGATTTTGTTTGCTCCACGGGCATTTCTAAATCAGTAAAAGATTTATGTACATATGTTTTTGGTAGACTATCTTTGGATTGGGAAACATATGTTAAACAAGATAAAAAATATCTCAGACCGGAAGAATTAAATAATTTGAAAGGCGATTCATCTAAACTAAGAACTCTCACGGGGTGGAAACCTAAATACACTTTCGAAGATATGTTAGATGAAATGATAGAATATTGGTTAAACCATTTCAAAACTAAAAATTGATGACAAGAAGAAACACAAAACCTCGTAAAACAAATGAAGAATCAGAACCAAGGTCTTTTACCAAAAAAGACTTAATTAACAATATTGTTCAAAAAAAAACAAGAAATAAGTTTTTAACTGAAAGTCAAAAAGAATACTACGAAAAATTATGTAACCATCAAATAACAATTTGTTCAGGTCCTGCAGGGGTTGGTAAAAGTTATATAGCAATGAAAGCGGCAGTTGATTTATTAACAGATACTAATAACACATATGAAAAGATCATCATTGTAAGACCCGCAGTTGAAGCTGAAGAAAAACTAGGTTCTCTTCCTGGTAATGTAGAAGAAAAATTAGATCCTTATATTTTTCCATCATACTATCTTTTAACCAAAATAATTGGAAAAGAGGCAAAAGACAAATTAGTCCAATCTGATATAATTGAAGTTTTTGCACTAGCATATATGAGAGGAATGAACATTGATAATTCCATATTGATTTTTGAAGAAGCTCAAAACTCAACTCCTAACCAAATGAAACTTTTATTAACAAGAATTGGATTCAATTCCAAGTTCTTCATTTCTGGTGATTTGGAACAATTTGACAGACACAAAGACAAGACACAAACAGGTCTATGGGATGCTATCAAGAAGTTTCAAAACTTAGATGATATCGGAGTTCACGAATTTAAAGACGGAGATGTTGTGAGGAATCCTCTTATTAGTAAGATACTAAAAAGATACGAAGACAACCATTAAACATAAGGTTTGTAGGTTGTCTTACCATTAACTTTTACCGCTCTTAAAATTTGTTTTCTTTGTCTTCCTGTTGATTCATACGAAACATGCACCCAATCAGGGTTTTGATCATTACCAAATTCGTAGATTAATTGATCAAAATTTAAATTGTTCTTGATAAATTCAAACACCATTTTATTGGTAACTCCTGTATTCATATCATCTTGATCCAAATCCAAAGCTTCTCCAGTACAATGTTGAGATGTGGGAGAAGATCCTGGTGTTGCATCATTTAATGCTTTTGATCTATAACCTGAAGAAACATTGATTGGTTTTTTGAAGTGTTCTCTTATTGGTTGGAATATGTGTTTTGCAACCAATTTAAGATTTTCCAAATGTTCGGGTGTTGGGTTATTATTAATACCAAGTCTTTTGGCTGTATTTGACTTAACTACCTCTGCTAAAGATAAATTTTCTGAAAGTAACATAATTTTTTAAAATAAATAGTTTATTAACATATATAAATATCACTCATATAATGTGGGTTTACAAGTTTATTTTTTTTATTATTATCTGACTATGAGAATTGCAATTGATGTTAATGGTGTCCTAAGAGATACTATTGGTAAATTCACAAGAGTTTATGAATCTTATCTAATTGAGAATAATTTAGAGATTGGTGAGAATAATATGATAGTCACGGGTGAAACCGACGACTTTGTATATGAAATGACTACACCTATTACTTCATTAACTCTGACAGATTTTTTTAAATTTAAGGATGAGGAGGAATATCTAAAATTTATGTATGAGGAATTTCCAATGCAAATTTTTGGACATGCCGGATCTTCTGAAAACAATACATTTAACTTGTTAAATGACTTTTATTTAGATCAAAGAGTTGAGAATGAGATAATGATAATTTCTGAAGAGGTTGGTAAAGGTAAACCAGCAACTTTATTTTTCTTGTCTAAGTTTGGATGTCTTATTGAAAAGATCAGATTTTACTCAAAAACAACAAAAGACTCAATTTGGGATGATATTGATATTTTACTTACATCAAATCCTGAATTATTATTAAACTATCCGACTGAAAAAATTGTCATAAAATTCGAAACTGAATATAATAAAACAACAGATTCGAAATATACGATCAGATCTTTGAGTGAATTAACAGATATATTTAAACAAATTAAAAAATGATAAAAGTATTAGGAGAAAATTATTACTTAGATTTAGATCAAGTAGAGGCATACATTGAGGTTATCTCGTATTCGGGAGCGGAAGAGAATACCATCAGCGTAACAAAGTATGAAATGGTAAAAATGTTAATGGAAATTCTTTTGACAGAAAGAGACGAAGTTGATGAGACATTGGGTAGTAAAGCACAGGTTTCAATACCATTCAAAATAGCATTTAACACATTATTACATAAAAACTTAATAAATAAATTTTAAACTATGGATCAAGAAAACATCAAAAAACTTGAAGTTTCAATCAAAAATCTCAAGGATAAAACTGCGAGAATTTACTTTTTTGTTCAAGACACAAAAGGTAATGCCAAAGCTTCGATAAGAATAATTTATCAGATGGCGATGGCGCTTAAAAATGCTGGTTATAACGCAATTATGTTGCATGAAAAAGATGACTATACACCTGTTAATTCGTGGCTCGAAGGAGACTATATGTCCAAATTACCTCACGCAAAAATTGAGGGTCAACAATTACCTGTATCACCTGAAGACCTTTTGGTTATTCCTGAGATCTATGGATTCATTATGGATCAGGTTAAAAATTTACCTTGTGGTAAGATTGTATTGTGTCAAGCATATGATCATATGTTAGAGACCTTACAACCTGGACAATCTTGGTCTCAATACTCATTTTTGAAATGTATTACAACATCTGAAGCTCAGAAAAATTATATTTCTCAAATTATGAGAAACACATCCTTTGATATTATTACTCCAACAATATCAAATGTTTTTGAAAAACAAGAATTACCTCCAAAACCAATTGTGTGTATTCACTCAAGAGACCAAAGAGATTCTTTGAATATAATCAAGACTTTCTATCTAAAGTATCCTCAATACAGATGGATTACCTTCAGAGATATGAGAGGTTTAGGTGAAAGAGATTTTGCTAACTCATTGAAAGACGCATTCTTATCGGTTTGGATTGATCCTACAAGCGGATTTGGAACATATCCTTTGGAATCTATGAAAGTTGGCGTACCAGTAATAGGTAGAGCTCCTTATCTCTCTCCTGAATGGTTAACACAAGATAATGGTATTTGGATTACAGATAACAACTCATTTGTTGATGTAATTGCGGATTTTGTACAAAATTGGTTAGAAGATAATGTTCACCCAAAGATTTACGAAACAGGGTATGAGACAGCCGCTAAGTATAGTGACTTTGAGGGATTTGAATCTAATGTGGTATTCTTATTCTCAGGATATATGATGGAAAGATTGAATTCTTTTGAACAACAATTAAATAAACTTGAAACAATTGAACAATAATGGAAAATAACTTTAATGTATCTATAATTTTACCTATCAGGTCTGCTGTTGTTAGAGACTTTGATGATTATTTTGAAAAGGCAATCCTTTCGTTAAAACAACAACAAACAAATATTAATGAATTGATTATTGTTCACACAAGTGAAGAACAACTTGTTACAAAACTATCATCTTATGATTTTGGCGATTTAACCGTATCTAAATACGAATGGGCAGAGGAACCAAACTTTGCAAAACAAGTTAATTATGGTATTTCTAAATCAAAGTCTGAGTGGGTATCCATTTTTGAATTTGATGACGAGTATTCAAACATTTGGTTTA
>Ga0315909_10004585_pt1 | contig 16229 bp, 9 predicted proteins | sample LakEriMetagenome_11_FD_203527 | JGI IMG/M metagenome (GOLD analysis project Ga0315909, IMG submission 203527) | Freshwater fungal communities from buoy surface, Lake Erie, Ohio, United States - Buoy 2 MA125 | ecosystem: Environmental > Aquatic > Freshwater > Lake | place: USA: Lake Erie, Ohio...
CGTAGCGTCCCTTTGATGAAACCCGCCTCAAAACGATTGCTCGTTTTTCTCTGTCTTCCCCTCGGATTGCAGGCCGCCGATCTGCCCAAGGATCTGCTGGAGGCGAAATGTCTCAGTTGCCATTACTCCGAGAAAGACAAGGGCAAGCTCGATATGAGCACGCGCGCCAAGATTCTCAGCGGCGGCGATAGCGGGCCTGCCATCGATCTGGAAAAGCCCGATCAATCGGAAATTCTTCTGCGCGTGCGACTGCCGCACGACGATGACGACATCATGCCGCCCACCAAAAAAGGCAAACCACTCACCACCGAGGAAATCAAACAACTCGCTGACTGGATCCAGTCCGGAGCACCGTGGCCGGAGGGGCTGACGCTTCGCCCCGCCGATCCGAAGGCCATGCCGCGCCATGATGCCCCCGCCGACCCCGCCATCCAGCGCATCGAGGCATTTCCCAAAGCCATCACGCTCGAAACCAAAAACGATTTCCACAAAGTCATCGTCATCGCCCATTTCGACGATGCCGCCACGCGCGACATCACCCTGCAGGCGAAACTCACCCTCGCCGATCCCTCGCTCGCGCAGCTCCAGGAAACCACACTCACGCCACTCAAGGATGGCAGCACCGAGCTGATCATCGCCTACCGTGGACAGACCTGCAAGATTCCCGTCACCGTCAAACAAGCCGACGTCGCACGCGAAGTTTCCTTCCAGCTCGATGTCATGCCCGTGCTGACCTCCGCTGGTTGCAATGCCGGTTCCTGCCACGGCGCTGCCAGCGGCAAGGATGGCTTCCAGCTCTCGCTGTATGGCTTCGATCCGCACGGCGATCATTTCCGCATCACCCATCAGCTCCCCGGACGCCGCATCAATCTCGCCCTGCCCGAGGAATCCCTGCTCATCACCAAAGCCGTGGGCGATGTGCCGCACACCGGGGGCAAGCTGTTTGAAAAAGGCAGCGCCGCCCACAAGATCATGCTCGAATGGATCAGCAAGGGCGCACTGATCGATGACGATGCCAAAATCCCCCACCCCACCTCCATCACGCTCGAACCACCCGAACTGGTGCTCAAGGGCGAAGACATCCGCGTTCCTTTCACCGTGCTGGCGAAATATTCCGATGGCACCGATCGCGATGTCACCACGCTGTCCTCGTTTTCCACTTCGAACGACAACTCCGCCACCATCGACTACCACAAAGGCATCACCACCTCGAAAAACCGTGGCGAGGCATTTCTGTTAGCCCGTTTCCACACGTTCACCGAGGGCTCGCAGGCCATCGTCATTCCGGAAACGACGGACTACGTCAAGCCGGAGGTGCCGCGGCACAACTACATCGATGAAGCCGTTTTTTCCAAACTGCACAAGCTCCGCATCATCCCCTCGGACCTTTGCACGGATGTGGAGTTCCTGCGCCGCGTCTATCTCGACGTCATCGGCGCCGTGCCCACCATCGAGGAGCGCGCCACCTTCCTCGCCGACACACGCCCGAACAAGCGCGAGCTCCTCGTCGATCAATTGATCGCCCGCAAGGAGTTCTCCGAGATGTGGACGATGAAATGGGCGGAGTTGCTGCAAATCCGCACCTTCAATGACGGGCCGAAGCAGGTCAGCTACAAGGCCGCGCTGAACTATTACAACTGGCTGCGCGACCGCATTTCCGCCAACACGCCGTTCAATCAGATCATCAATGAACTGTTAGGCTCGGAAGGCGGCACCTTCTCCACACCGGCGACGAATTTTTTCCAGATCGAGCAGGACGTGCTCAAGCTCACGGAAAACATTGCCCAGGTCTTCATGGGCACCCGCATCCAGTGCGCCCAGTGCCACAATCACCCCTTTGATCGCTGGACCATGGAGGACTACTACGGCTTCGCCTCGTTCTTCGCCCAGGTGAAACGCAAGCCCGCCGAGGACCCGCGCGAGCGCATCGTCTTCGATGGCGATGGCGAGGTGCCGCACCTGCTCACCAAGAAACCCGTGCCACCGAAGTTCCTCGGCGGCCCGGCACCGAATCTCGAAAAACAAACGCGCCGTCAGGCGGTCGCGGATTGGCTCTCCGCACCGGACAATCCCTGGTTCGCCCGAAACGTCGCCAACATCACCTGGTCGCACTTTTTCGGCATCGGCATCGTCAATCCCGTGGACGACATGCGCATTTCCAATCCGGCATCGAATCCGGAACTGCTCGATGCGCTGGCGAAACAATTCGTCAGCTACAACTTCGATATGAAAAAACTCGTGCGCGATATTTGCACCTCGCGCACCTATCAGCTTTCTTCCAAAACAAACACGACCAACGCCACCGATGACCGCAATTTCTCCCACTCGCTCATCCGCCGCATCCGCGCCGAAGTTTTGTTAGACTCGATCTCCCAAGTGACCGGCACGCCGAACAAGTTCAAAGGCCTGCCCCTCGGCGCTCGCGCGGTGCAGATCGCCGATGGCAATACCTCGAACTTTTTCCTCACCACCTTCGGCCGCGCCAGCCGCGCCACGGTCTGCTCCTGCGAGGTCAAGCTGGAGCCCAATCTTTCGCAGGCGCTGCACCTGCTCAATGGTGACAATACCAACAACCGCATCCAGCAGGGCAAAATCCTCAGCCCCTTGTTAGAGCAGAAAAAATCCGATGTGGAAATTCTCGAGCATCTCTACCTGCGCGCGCTGTGCCGACCGCCGACGGACGGAGAAAAGAAAAGCCTTCAGGAGACCCTGGCCCAGGCCAAGGACCCGAAAGAAAAACGCGAGATCCTCAATGACATTTTCTGGGCCATCCTCAATTCGAAGGAATTCATCTTCAATCACTGAACGGCGATCATGGCGGCATCACACGAGGACTTCATGCGCCGCGCCATCGAGTTGGCGCGCGCCAGCATGGAGGCGGGAAACGGCGGCCCCTTTGGTGCGGTGATCGTGCGGGAAAATCAAATCATCGGCGAGGGAGCGAATCACGTGATCGCCCGCAACGACCCTACCGCCCACGGCGAAGTCATGGCCATCCGCGATGCCTGCGCCCGGCTAGGCACTTTTTCCCTGGAAGGCGCCGCCATTTACACCACAGGACAGCCCTGCCCGATGTGCCTTGGCGCCATTCACTGGGCGCGACTCTCTCGCATCTACTATGGATTTCGCATCAGCGATGCCGCCGCCATCGGCTTCGATGACTCCGCGATCTACGCCCAGTTTTCCCTGCCCGAATCACAACGCCTTATCCCCGCGCAGGAAATCTCCCGCGAAGCCGCCTTGTCACTCGCTAGCGACTATGCCAGCCTGCCGAACCGAATTCCCTACTAAATGACGGCCAGTCCTCCATCTGCGGAAGTAACGATCACACCCAAGCAAATCGTCTTGGTTCTGCTGAGCTTGGTCCTGTTGATTGCGATTCCCCGTTTCCTGCCGCTGCCGGCTTCCTTGACTCAGGATTCAGGCGTGCCATCCTCTTCGCTCGGCGCAGGGCTTGGTATTCTTTGCTGCATCGCCTTATTATGGTTGACCGAGGCATTACCCCTGGCGGTAACGGCATTGATGGTGCCGGTACTGGCCTCTTTATCAGGGATTTGTGATGTCAAAACCGCGCTACTACCCTTTGCCGATCCATTGATTTTCCTATTCATCGGTGGATTTGCGTTAGCATCGGCGCTCTCCCGGCAACAATTGGATTTGTGGCTGGCCCAGAAATTACTTGTTCTGGGAAAAGGCCGATTTCTCCCGGTTTGTCTGCTGCTTTTCGCCTGCACCGCTTTCCTCTCGATGTGGATGAGTAACACCGCCACCACCGCGATGATGCTACCCATCGCACTGGGCTTGTTGCGGCGCACCAACGCCTCCGGCCAATCCCATGGAAACCAACTGTTTCTGCTGCTGGGTATCGCCTACTCGGCAGGGCTGGGCGGATTGGCCACCATCATCGGCAGTCCGCCCAATGGCATCGCCGCCGCCGCTCTTCATATCAGTTTCGCCGAGTGGATGTCCATCGGCATCCCCTGCACTGTCGTGCTGCTTCCCTGCATGGCATTCATTCTCTATCGCATCTGTAAGCCGGACAAAGAGATCAAGCTCAACGTGGATCAGCAACCCATCAACTTCCAGTGGCAGCATGTTGTCACGCTTGCCGTTTTCGCCCTCACTGCTCTCTGCTGGATGAGTGGACACTGGCTCGGTCAGTGGTTGGGTATCAAGGATTCGATCGACACGATCATCGCCCTCTGCTGTGTCTTCTATTTGCTGCTGTTGCGTTTGGTAAGCTGGAGGGAAATAGAAATGAGCATTGACTGGAATATCCTACTGCTTTTCGGCGGGGGCCTGGCTCTTAGCGATATGCTTCAACGCTGCGGTGGCAGCGCATTTCTGGCGGGTGAGCTTACCTCAGGCATTTCTTCCGCACCCTTGCCCTGGATTCTCATCACTGTAGCGGCTTTTGCCATCATCAGCGCCGCCTTCACCAGTAATACAGGCTGCGCGGCACTGCTGGTGCCGATTTTTTTCAGCGTCTCCGGGGATCTCGGCTTGGCCGCTCGCACATTGGTCATCCCTCTCGCACTGGCCTGTTCCTGCTCTTTCATGCTACCGATCAGCACTCCGCCGAATGCCATCGTTTTCAGCACTGGCCTCGTCCCGCAGAAGGCGATGATCAAAAACGGATTTTTTCTCAGCCTCACCTGCCTTTGCCTCATTGTGTTTGTTTCCTATTATTTCCTCTAACAAAATCATGAAAACCACCCGCCCGCTTCTCCAAGTCATCATCCCGTGCTCGCTGCTCGGCATCGCCATCTGCGCCGGACCCGTCGCGAAACCATGGACCAAACAAGTCATCAGCAAGGATTTCGTCACGGAGGGCATCGCCGTCAATGATCTCAATGGTGATAAAAGCCCCGACATCGTCGCCGGTCATCTGATTTATCTCGGCCCCGATTTCTCCAAGGCGCAACCGTTCCGCCCCGGGCAAATCTATCCCATTGGCGAATACGCGAAAAATTCCTTCATCACCTTCAGCGCCGATGTGAATCAGGACAAACAACAGGACATCATCATGGTTGGTTGGCCGGGCAAGGAGATCACTCTCTACCTCAATCCGGGCCCGCAGGAGGGCGATTGGAAAAAACACCTCATCATCCAGGAGGCCGCCACGGAAAGCCCGATCTGGATCGATATCACCGGCGATGGCAAAGAGGAAATTGTCTGCATGAAACAAGGTTGCTTCGGCTACTACACGGCGGACTGGAGCGATGTCACCAAGCCCTGGACTTGGAACGCCATTTCCGACAAACGTACGAACACCCCCTACCAGCACGGACTCGGTGCCGGTGATTTGAATGGCGATGGGAAAAACGACATTGTCGAAAAAGACGGCTGGTTCGAGCAACCCGCCTCTCTCCCCGGTACCTGGACCTGGCATGCGCTTTCCCAAAAGTGCAAAGGCGGCTCACAGATGCTCGTGCACGACTTCGATCAGGATGGCGATAACGACATCGTCACCAGCCTCGATGGCCACGGCTACGGTCTGGGCTGGTATGAGAATCAGGGCAAAGACAAAAATTCCGAGATGCTCTACCATGAAATCCTGCCGGCAGAGGCGGACAAAAAAGGCATCGACGGCCTACAATTCAGCCAACTCCACGCGCTGGCGATGTGCGACTTCGACAAAGACGGCCGCATGGACTTCGTCACCGGCAAACGCTACTGGGCCCATGGCGGCAAAGATCCTGGAGCGCGTGATCCGGTTCTCACGGTCATCTTCTACAACCGCGCCAAGGACAAAACATTGACCTGGCAAAGCCAAGTCATCGAGGAAGATGGCGGCGTCGGCTGTGATGTGATCGCCACCGACATCAATCAAGACGGCAAACCAGACGTTGCCGTCGGCAGCAAAAAAGGCATCTTTGTACTGAAGCAGTGAGGCGAAGGATCGCATCGCAATCCCACAAGCCCTCCCCGTCGCAACGCGACGACTCAATCCAAGCCCACGATTTCAATCGTGATCGTTGTGACCTCAGGGCTTGACCACCGGTTTCAAGGCCTCGAACCAGCGCTGGGCCATTTTTTGGGCGCCGCTGGCGTTCGGGTGCACCAAGTCGGCGATGGTATCCGTTTTCGGGTCGAAGCCCGTGGCTTGGTCGACGAGGATCACCGGCTGTTGTTCCGTGTGCAGACGTTTCACCATCTCCGCCAGCGCATCGCCGAGTTTGGGAAGATACGAGTATTTCGGCAACTTGCCGCTAGGGATGGGGCGTGCGACGTAGATTCTCACCCGGGGGTTGACCTTGCGAAAGGCCGCGATCATCGCCTCGTGATCGGCGACAATACCGGCGATGGGTTGTTGATCGGCAAAATGATTGTGACAGGCGTGGAGCAAGATGATGTCCGCCGGGTGTTTGGCCAATTGCGCCGGCACGGTCGCGAGCAGGAAACGGCTGTTTTTCCCACCGTATCCCTCATGCGCCAGCGGTCCTTGGGGGGAAGGACTTTGCTTAGAGCCGACATACTGCACGGATGCCCCCGCATCGCGCATCAGTTGCCACAGGGGCAGGCGGTAGTTGGCAAACGTGGATCCTCCCTCGGTGATCGAGTCGCCCACGGGCATGATGCGCCAGACTTTTTCCTCAGCAAAAACCGACAATGAGAAACTGAGCAGCGCGAGGATCAGATAACAGGTTTTCATGATATTTTGCATGGTTAGGCTTCCTGCCGCATCATAAAGAAGCCTTCGTCGAGAGATAGCCGAAGCCATAACGGACTTCGAGCTTTTTGATGGCTGGCAGAGGAACCTTGCGCGAAAACGTACGTGCGTTGGGGCCGTCTTCGGTGAGCTCCACACGCACCTCCGCACCTGTATCATCGCGGGCCATGACAGTGGCATGCTCGATGGTTTTGGCATCGAAGTTGAGCGGCGCGTGCAGGCGGATGATCACGCTATCGCCCTCGCGTTGCAACTGGAGCTTGTTGTCTGCATAGGCGAGGTATGCGAGGCTGATATTGAAACAGCAGTTGAACTGAATCCATCCCTCGGTCCACCCGATATCCCCTACCTGCGGGTTGTAAGGATAGTGGGCGTTCTTGCAACTGCCATCGATCACGAAGCGCGCATTCGCCAAGCGACCGATGCCGCCCGGATAGAATCGATACCAGCCGTGCTCCACGCCCTCGATTTCGCGCGGTGCGTCATAGGAAAAATGCAAACCGGCTGGATTGCGACCGAACATCTGATCGAGGTGGGACCAGACCAACTGCCGCAATCGCGCCGCGGTTTCTTCGCTGCGGATGAAAGGCATTGCGGCGATGAGTGCCGAGGGCAATCCCACGACGTTTCCGGGCTCGTTCCACATCGTCGGCTTTTCACCCATGGGCGTCCAGCCGTCATTGTCATCGAGCTTGCGGAAGTCCCACAAATTATTCGACCGCCGCACGACCACCTCCGCCCATTGTTCCAGTTTTTTTTGCAGTCCCTGTGGTGCGCGGTCCGGATATTCCTGCAGAAAATGCGCCATGCCGGTCACAGTGAGGAATTCACTCATGCGCTGTCCTTTGGTGACCAGCGGATCATTCCAGTCGAGATTCTTGACCATCCAGTCGCACTGTTGATAGGCGGCATCGAAATACAATCCGGCATCCGCCCGTTTCAGACGCTTCGCCACTTCATGCATCATGAGATTCGGTTGCACACTAAAGCCGGGCGGAAGACATCCCTTGGTGCTGCCGATTTTTTTCTTCAGCGCGAGCAGGTTATTCTCAGGGCTTTCATCATAAGGATAGCTGCGGTCTTTTTCCGCCTTGCTCCAGGTGGCAAAGGCGTAGTCTCTGACCATCTCGAAGTTTTGCGCCGGGAGATGCTGTTCCAGCATCGGCCATGCATAGAGAAAATAGGCGAGCTGCGACTTCAGCATTTCGTGGCCGAGCTTTTGCGTGACGATGACATCCGCGCCCCAGTGAATCAATTTCACCAGATCCGGAGCGCTTTCCTTGTAGGGCTCGAGCGCGCCCCACAAGGTCGGATCGGTGGGCTTTTCATAGCGGATCTGCTTCGGCATGCGGTCGTAGGCGCTGGGGTTCGACAAGTACTGCGGCACCAGGGTGTGCAGTTCCCAACCGAAATGATGGTCATCGCGCCAACCGAACGAGCCGACACATTTGGCGCGCTCGTTGCCGACGAAGTGGCGGCTATCGATCATGAAATTCACGGCATTCTGGTAAGTCACGCGCTCGAGCCAATAGTGGCCGATGCGGAAGGGCACGGAAACATGCTCCGCCGCCTGCACCACGTATTCCTGATCCGAGATTTCATCGAATGCCGTAAAGTCGCCGATGTAATCTCGAATTTTTCCTTCAAACAGTGCCGGACCACCGCGGGCGCCGCGCACGATGAATCCGGTGCCGTCCGCCAGCGTCGGCGCGGTGAAGCGCTTGGGCTTGCCGAAATTGAAGCCGCTCTGGTTCAGGTAAATCAACGGCACTTTCGGGATGGGCTTGGACGCGGAAGATGTCGCCTTGATAGGCGGCAGATCGCCTTTGCCGGCAGGCCAGACGATGACTTCCTTGACTCTCGCCATGCGGTCCTTGGTCTCATCGATGACAATGCGCAGGCGATCGGTTTCCACCGTCACGGTGGCATCAAAAGCGATCGCAAGGTTCGGATTGCGGTTGTTGCTCACCACCGCGGACGGAATCGTCACCCACTTGTCTCCCGACTGAAACTGCACCGTCAGGCCGCTCACGGCGTCTTTGTCGCCATAGCCACTATGGAAATGAATGCCAGCGAGGGATTGTTTCGCGGCGAGACGCAGCTCGAGCCATGATTTCCCATCCGACTGTTCGCTCACCCAGCGCGAGGCATCGGAAATCTTGCCATCGATCGCCAGCGCGGCAGGGTACTGTTTCATCGCGGAGCTCGACGTCGCCGCGACAATTTTCACGGGCACGGGCTGCGCCTGTGACGAAGCGACGCCACACACGGCCCACAGGAGAAGAAAGGATTTCTGAGTCATCGAAGGAATTGTTAGAGAGTGTGGGGTTTGGCCATGTCATGGAACTTGCCGATCTTGCCGAAATGCAAAAGCAGCAGCGCGAGAGGATGAAGAAATGCCATCATCAGGAACCAGGTGCCATAGCCCCGGCCTTGCACGGCATCGATGAGAAATCCCGCCACGGCCTGCACACCTTGATCGAGAAAGCCCGCCGCCTTTGTCGAGGGGCCAGACACCATGCTGGCCACCAGCGTGTTCATGATAATACCGCCAATGGTCGAGCCGGCGGCCACCACGCTGAACACCGTGCCCACCGAATGTTTCGGCACCACATCCACCACCAAAGAACTGATGTTGATCAACCAGGCCAGCGCCGCGATGACAGTGACGACAGTGATCGCAAGAGTCATATTCAAGCCGGTCGCCATGCTGATGAGCGGGGAAAGCGGCACAACGCAGGCGCAAAAGAGCATGACCCGCAAGCGTCCTTGCACGGGGTTTTTCCCGCGTTTGATCAAAGCGCCCGACCCCCAACCGCCGAGCAAGCTGCCGACACCCGCGGCAGCATAGATCACCCATGTGATCGTGAGCTGCTCCTGGCTCACGCCACGTTCGCTGCTGAGAAACTTGGCGAACCAGAATTGATAAAAATACCAGACCGGATCGGTGATCAAGCGCCCGAACAGTAACAACCATGTGGGCCGGAAACACAGCACCTGCTTCCATGTCCACGAAGGCTCCGTTTCTGCATCCGGTCGCACCGTTTCCCCTTCTTCAATCAGCGCCAGTTCCTCCGCGCTGAGAAAACGGTTTTCGCGTGGTTTGCGATAGAGAAACAACCAGGGAATCAGCCAGAATAAACCCGCCGCTCCGGTGATGATGAACGCCAGTCGCCAACCCGTGCCGTGACCTAACGCATTTGCCAACCACGGCCACGCCTCGTGATACGAATAGGTCGCGAGCGGGATGACAATGTACGGCGCACAAGTGGCGCCAATCGTCGCCCCCATGGTGTAAAATCCAATCGCCAGAGCCCGCTCCCGTGCCGGGAACCACTCGGAAACGGCTTTCGATGCGGCCGGCCAAATGCCCGCCTCCCCCAGACCTAACAGAAAACGGTAACTGCTCATCGAGCGCATGCCCTGTGCCGCGGCCGTGAGCATGTTCGCGATCGACCACCAAATCACAAACACCAGGGTGCCGGTGCGCGTGCCCAGACGATCGACGATTTTCCCGGAGATCAAGTAGGCGATGGTGTAAGCTACGAGGAAAATATTGACCACATTCGCGTAGTCGTGATCATCCATAGCAAGGTCCTTCTGGATGGTCGGAGCCAGCGCCGAGAGGGTCTGGCGATCGACATAATTCAGCACGGCGGCCAAAAAGATCAAGCCTACGATCCACCAACGCAGGCCACGAATTTTATGGGTTTGATTCACGACATCCTACAACGCCAGAAGTCGTGCCGTTCTGACAGACTATTTTGCGTATTGCGGCAAAATTTCCGCATCACTCGGCCAGAGCCATCTCCAGCAGACGCGTCATTTGCGCCGCGGCGGATTGTCCGGTATGCAGCACATCCGCATGATCCAATCCGGCATCGGACAATCCGGCGCCCCAATTCGTCAGACAGGAAAAGCCCATCACGTCCATGCCCAGCGCCTTGGCTTGCAGCGCCTCCAGCACCGTGCTCATGCCGACAGCATCGGCTCCCATCGCTTGTAGCATGCGGATCTCCGCCGGTGTTTCGTATTGTGGTCCGCGCAATCCGGCATAGACACCTTCGTGTAGCGGCATCATGAGTTTTTTGGCACAAGCGCGCATGTGCTCACGCCAGCGCAGCGAATAGACCTCGCTCATATCGATGAAATTCGCGTCACCTTCCAGCGGCGATGTGCCCGTGAGGTTCAAGTGATCACTGAGCATCATCCACTCGCCCGGAGAAAATCCCGCGCGCAGTGAACCGGCGGCATTGGTCAGGATCAAGCGCCGCACTCCCTGTTGCGCCAACCACCGCACCCCCGCCGCGACGTCATGAGCCGCATGCCCTTCATACAAGTGCACCCGCCCCTGCATCACCCACAACGGCCGCCCGGAGAACTTCCCTAACAGAAATCGCCCCGCGTGCCCGGGCACCTTGGATGAAGGCATCCCCGCTTCCGCGAACGACACCTCACGCTCGACCGTTACCGCTTCGGCGAGACTGCCGAGACCGGAACCCAATACAATCGCAATATCGGCACTCATGATGATGGTTGGGAAATGCTGAGAAACCCTAACGAATCGATCGCCGCACCAGCGGGAAGAAGGTGGCCCTCATCCGGCAGCGCCGGGCCGCGTATCGTCAGGCGACCGTCCACCGATGCATCGACAAAAAACCCTGGTAACAATAACCCGATAGATCCAGCGCGCGAGCCGGTCTGAGGATTGCTGGTGGCCACGCCCAGCGGTGGATCCGGCATCGACATCGCGATGACGACTCCCTCCACCGCATAGCAGGGGCAATGAAGGATCGTAGGAGAAAGTGTGGCAGGCTCATAATCAAAATCATAAAACACCCCTGCCTTCGCGTCATTTCCCGCCTCCACGAGCATCTCGCGGGTGGCCTTTCCCCCCACGCGTATTGCCGTGTTGAGCACATCCGCCGTATCCGCTAGAACCTCGCTTTGATAGATGCTGGCGAATCCGACGTGAATCGAGACCAGTTCCTGCGCCACGGGATCGTGCTCCCACAATGCCATCTCCTGCTTGCGCTGCAAGGCGTTGATTTGACCGATTTGCACACCATTGATCCAGGCCGGGGCACGATCGTTCTTGCGCTGGCGGTAGTGACGCGCCCGCCTTTGCAGTGCTGTGGCGCTGGCTTTTTGCAGAGAGTGGCGAAGTTTCTCGGCAGTGGCATCCTGCGCGGCCATGGGCTCGCCGATCACCACCGTCAGTGGATAGGGCAGACTGTAGGGGATCTTTTTGAAAAATCGTCCGCGCTCAAACGAGAACACTGAGCCCCACGCACCATCCAGCCACATCGGAATCACCGGAGCGCCCGCCTTGCGCGCCATCAGTTCAAAACCGCGCTTGATCTCTTGCAGGCAGCCCGTGCGGGTCAGTTCTCCCTCCGCAAAAAGACAAACCACATCCCCCGCTTGCAAGGCATCGCTGACCAAGCGGATCGCATCCTTCGCCCGATTCGCTGAGATCGGCACCGTATCAAACAAGCGCGCAAACCACCCCACCCCCTTCGTGCCCATGAAGGCATCATACATCACGAAGCGCACCGGACGATGACAGGCCGCAGAGACAAAAAACGCATCCGCCCACGTGACATGATTCGGCAGCAACAAAACGCCGCCTTTTTCCGGCATGTTTTCATGACCGATCACACGGAGTCGATAGACCAGACGCACGATGGGTAGGATGATCACGCGCAACAGTTCCGGCATCCATTTGTTCGCGGCAAGGACGGCAATGCCCAAGGTGAGGATCGCCAGCAACAAAAACTGCCACTGCACGTGCATGCCCACCAGCACCATGGCCAACTGAATGATCACAGCGGAAATCCCGCCGAGGTTGTTGAAAAAGTTCGACACCGCAATGACCGTGCCGCGCTTTTCCGCAGGAGGATGATCCTGCACGAACGTATTCACCGGCACCAGAAACATCGCGGCCCCCGCACCGGCGAAGCTTAGGAAATACGGCAACGCCGCACTGTGGGTGTCGAGTTGCGAGAGCACAAACAACGCGGCGCTCATCAAAAACAATCCAATCGGTGCGAGCGACCACTCGATGCCGCGCTTGCTCAGCATGCCCGCAAAAATGCTTCCGGAGGCAATACCCAGACTGGCAAAAAACATCAATTTGGAAATGGCCGTGCCCAGCTCCTGACTGCTCGTTTGTTTCGCGATTTCAATGACCACCAGGTTCACAAATCCGGCAAAGGCCCAGAAAAACGCCGTGCCCACCGCTGCGATGCGCAGTTCTTTATCCGCCCATACCACCCGGGAATCCTTGATGTGGCGAAACATCAATTCACGACGGAAAGGCGCCGCACTCTGTGATTTCGTGCCATGAATCAACTGCGCAATCAGGGCACCCGCCAGGGCAATCGCCGCGATCCAGAACAACGCGACCAGCGCCGCATTCCAGCCATCGTGAGAATCCGTGAGATTGTGATCAAACCAAATCCCTCCCGCGATCTGACCCGCGAGAATCGCCAGAATCACCGTGCTCTCGACCACCCCCGTGGCAAAAGCCAAACGACGGGACCCCACCAGTTCTTTGACCACTCCCAGTTTCGCCGGGCTCAACAGACAGCACTGCAGCGAGTAGAGAAAAAAGCAGACGAAGCCCAGATTCAAGGAGCGCAACCAGATCGCGCCGATCAGCAGCATCACGATGCCCCATTGCGCCATAGCAGAAATTTTGATCACCCGACTCTTCGGAAACCGATCGCCGATCCAGCCTGCGGTCGGAGAAAACAGCAAATAGGGCAGCACCAACAACAAACTCACGACGTGCTCGGTGTGTTTCGCCATCTCACCGCCCTGCTGTTGCAGCGCCAACCACGCGCCGAGGGGAATCAACAAGAACTTGATGATGCTGACTGTGAAGGAATTCTGCACCTGCATTCCAATCAAGGCCCAGAACGAGCCCCATGCCGGTTTGCTGTCTCCACGGTCAATATCTTCGGTCATGCGCGGCTCACTATGGAGTGCCGAAAGAAAAATGACAAGCCGCATCCCTGCGCGATTCTCCATTGCTCCTGAGCCTGATCGCGATTAGTTTCCCTGCCGATGCCTGAACTACCAGAAGTGGAGACCACCCGACTCGGAATCCTGCCGCACGTGACTGCTGCGATCGTCAGGGAGGTCATCGTGCGCCGCCGCGATCTCCGCCAAACCGTGCCCGACTCCCTCGCAGAGATCGAAGGGAAAAAAATCTCCGGCGTCTCTCGTCGTGCCAAGTACCTCATCATCCACCTCGCCTCCCATCATCATGTGATCATCCACCTCGGCATGTCCGGCAGTCTGCGTATCGCGGATCCCGCCACGGAGTTCCGCACGCACGATCACATCGCCTTTACGCTCTCGACTGGAAAACAACTGCGCTATCATGACCCGCGCCGTTTCGGTATCGTCACGCACATCGTTTCCGCAGATCCACTCTCCCATCCGCTGTTCGCCCATCTCGGACCGGAACCGTTCGACGATGCTTTTGACGCATCCTACCTGAAACAGGCGCTGCGCCATCTCCAGCGCCCGATCAAACTCGCCATCATGGACAACGCCATCGTCGTCGGCGTGGGCAACATCTACGCTTCGGAGTCGCTCTTTCACGCCGGCATCCGCCCCACCACACCCGCCGCGAATCTGACCCTTCCCCGGTTGAAAAAACTCGTCGCTGCCATCGTCCAAGTGCTGCGTCATTCCATCGCCCAAGGCGGCACCACCCTGCGCGACTTCCTGCGGGAAAACGGTGAACCAGGCTATTTCCGACAGGAGCTCTTTGTGTATGAGCGCGAGGGCCAGCCCTGCCGTCGATGCGGCACCAGCATCACCAAAATCATCCAGGGCCAGCGCAGCACGTATTTTTGCCGGAAATGCCAGAAGTGACTGGCTGAAATGAGATAGACTTCGCCCATCTCCCCGCTTTACAGCGAAAGAATCCGCCGCTAGAGTCCCCGCATGTCGTGGCGACCGCAGGATCCTCCGGCGCGCTGGTTGAGGAAAATCCCCGCGCGATACCACAAGCTCGCGCGGGCGATGCTGTGGACGGGTGTCGTGGGATCCATCTGCGCCCTGCTGTTTTGCCTCTACTACGTCTCACTTGCCGCCAGCTATGACATCGCGGAGGTCGGCAAGCTGCCGCAGCGCAATCGCGTCTATGACCGCTACAACAACGAGATCGATGCCATCGTCGGCTCGAACATCGACCTCATCGCCTATGAAGATCTACCGCCGTTTCTGGTGAAAGCGCTGCAAGCGCGGGAAGACGCGGAATTTTTCACCCACTCCGGCGTGCATCTGCGCGGGCTCGCGCGCGCCACTGTGCGCAATCTCAAGGACCGCAAGTTCACCCAGGGAGCCTCTACCTTGTCGATGCAACTCGCTCGCAACACCTATGAAATCCGCGCGAAATCGCTGCACCGGAAATTTCTCGAAATCGCCCTGACCCTGCGCGTCGAACAACACTACTCCAAACAGCAAATCATGGCAGGCTACCTGAACCGCATCTACTTCGGTGTCGGCGCTGGTCACCTCGGCGTGCAGGACGCGGCAGAGAATTATTTTGGCAAACACGTCAAGGACCTCAACGAAGCCGAGTGCGCGACGCTCATCGGCATCATCCGCGGCCCGCACATTTTTTCGCCCTGGCGCGATCTCGCTGCCGCCGAGGAACAGCGCGACCAAGTGCTCAACCGCATGATCGCGATGAAGTTCATCAGCGAGGAAGACAAACAGCGCATCAGCGCCATCCCGCTCAAGATCCGCCCACCGGAAGAGGTCACAACGGAACGTTCCTACGCCATTCAGGCCGTGGTGAGAGAAGTGAACAAGCTCGTCTCCGCCGAGGAGATCCAGCTCGGTGGCTTGAAAATTTACACCACCCTCGACATGCCGTGGCAGCGTCGCTTGGAAGGAGAGTTGCAGAAAGCTCTGACCGCGCTCGAAAAAGAAAAATCCTATCGCGCCCCCACCCACGCCCAGCACCAAGGCAAGGACAATCCCCTCTACTTGCAAATGACGGCCGTCACGCTGGAAACCAAAACCGGCGCCATTCTCGCGCAAATCGGCGGTCGTGATTACGAACACTCCGCCTTTGATCGCACCCACAGCGCCCGCCGCGATCTGGGCACGGCCTTTGAGCCATTCGTCGCCGCCGCCGCCGCGCAACGCGGTCGCACCGTCTATCCGGGCAGCCCCGTGCGCACCGGTTCTCCGATCGGACCGGAGGGCGTGGAGCGCATTGCCCGACGCTGCGGCCTGAGCGGTCCCTTTGCCACCACGGAAGATCTCTACCGCGGCGCCGTTTCCGCCACACCCATGGAAATGGCGATCGGCCTGGCGACACTGGCACATCAGGGAAAACGCCCGCGACCTTTTCTCATACGCGAGATACTCAACTCAGAAAATGAAGTGCTCGCGCAAAACCAACCGTCTCTTTTCGCCGCCCTCAACCCCACGGCAGCACGATCCGCGCTGAACGTGCTCAAGCAAACCAAAGGCTCGGAGATCTTCACCGGTGCCACTGGCTCGGAACGCGAAGCGTGGACTCTGC
>Ga0315909_10004587_pt1 | contig 16225 bp, 17 predicted proteins | sample LakEriMetagenome_11_FD_203527 | JGI IMG/M metagenome (GOLD analysis project Ga0315909, IMG submission 203527) | Freshwater fungal communities from buoy surface, Lake Erie, Ohio, United States - Buoy 2 MA125 | ecosystem: Environmental > Aquatic > Freshwater > Lake | place: USA: Lake Erie, Ohio...
AATTAGTGTCTGCTACATTCACAGACCCAAGCCCCAGAACATATACCTTAAATTTTTGATTGGTGAATCGCCGAAAGGCATTGTAGAAACGAATAGACCCAAGCCCCAGAACATATACCTTAAATTTTTGATTGGTGAATCGCCGAAAGGCATTGTAGAAACGAATAGACCCAAGAACCATAACATAGACCTTAAATTTTTGATTGGTCAATCGCCGAAAGGCATTGTAGAAACGAATGAAATTTTAATTTTTATTCATCCTCAAAATCATTTTCATAATCTTCTAAAAGTCTATAATCTAAATAAAAATTTCTATAATCTTTTTGTTCAATTTTCCTTCTATTAATTTTTTCAATATTTAAAATTTTTTCCAATTTTTCCAAAAACTCTTCAAATTTAATCTTGTTTAAATTAAACTCTTTTATCCAAAAAGTATCATAGTTGAATCTATTTTTTATATCTTTAATTTTTAATATATGTCCTTTTTCATATACAAAATTTTTACTAACAAGTTTTTCAATATTATCAACTTGTCTTAAATAATTTTTTGTAAATTCAATAATATCTTCTGGACAATTATTTATACCTTTTTGAATTTCAATGTGATTTTCTAACAATAACTGAAAAAAAGAGTGTCTTATTTCTTTTAAATATTCATCAGTTATTGTTTCTTCTTTTCTTTGATTTGGTTTTAAAAAACCTTGTTTTTCTATTGTAGCATCATTAACAAACTCTGTTTCACTATTATATACTTTTAATCTTCTTTTTAAGGGTGGTCCTACATCTGTAAAATATGCTGGTTTATTACCTACAACAAAAAAACACGCATTTATTTTAAATGATTGGAGACTTTTAAATAAATCTCTTGATGTTATTGTATCACCTCCACATAATAGTTTGATTTTACCAGTATCCAACATTTTTTTATTATTAAATTCTGGGATTAGAATAAATCTTTTTCCTTTCATTTTTGTTAATGCTGGCGATGCTTCCTCTCCATTTTCTTTATCATTGAAATATAACACAGAACAACTTAAAGAATAAAAATAATTTCCAAAAACATATTCCAATTCTTTACCAAAAATTGTTTTTCCATTGTTTCCATATGGATTATGAAAAATATTAAACTCCTCTCTTTTATGTTCATCTACTAAATGTGAAGAAATCACTTGTAATAAATGATTTCTAACATTTACATTAGGAATTATAGGTTCTAAAAGTTTTTTTGCATTTTCACTACTATCATATTTATAATCATATCCACAAGTATCTACAATAAATTCTTCATATTTTCCCTTTCTAAAACACATTTTTTCCAAATCATAAACGCCATTATCAAAACAAAATAATTTTTTATTTACGTTTATTTCTAAATTTCTCTTGAAATACATATTTCCTAAAAAATCAATACAGTTTTTTCTAAATTGGTTATTTTTTAATTTCTCAATAAGTTTATTTTTTTTATCATTTAGCATTCTTTGAAATTTTGTTTCTGGGTCTTCTTCCTCTTCCTCTTCCTCATTATCTTCATCTTCATATGGTGGAGGGGGTAAATCAAATAGTGAGCTTTCTAATTCATTAATCAATATTTCAAAACAATTATGAATACCAGTTAAATGTTTGGTTTCTTTTAAAAATATTCCAGTTTCTTCATTAAAAAATAACCAAAAATCTTCTGTTTTCATAAAGTTTTTTTCAAATCTTTGAAAAAATAATTTACAAGTATCACTATGATTTCCATCTAATAATTTGTTCTTGTTATAAAAGAATTGGTTTAAAATTTCTTTGTATTTTTCTGGATTATCAATTTTTGCATAATTTTTTAAATTATTTATATTTATCCAATCTGTATTTATCGTCAAATAATTAACTTTCCAATAAGTTTCAATTTCTTTTTCATTATAATGTTTTTTTGATTTTGTTTTACAAAATTCTTTCCAAATTTTTAAACCTTCTTCCTTATTGGTTTTGAATAAACTATAAAGTATTATTCCAAGTTTATCCCATTTTTCATATTTTATCGCCCAATCTTGATTTAAGCATTCCAAAAGTTGTTTAATTTCTTCTAAAAATAAATCTACGTTTTTTTCATTCTTCTTTACTTGTTCAAATTTTTTAATTTCTTTTTTTTTATGTGTTTTTATATTTTCTAAAAGTATTAAATTTTCATTATTCATATCAACAAATGAGCCAAAAGTTTCTTTCCAACTTTCAACTTGTTCTGGATAAATCAACTCCAATTTATTATCTTTGTTAATTTTTGAGTTGTTTATTAATCTAAATTGTTGATTTTTCTTATAAATGCTATCGTCAAGTCCATCTATATTTAATTTTTTACTTATACTTTGATGTATTTCTTTAACTGCTAAATTATCTTTGAATGCTATATTTTCAATTCTATAAATGATATGATATGATTTTTTAACAACTTCTGGGTTATTTGGATCTTCTTTACTTTTAAGGATATAATATTTAATTTTATCTTCTTGCAAATCTATTTTTCTCTTTTTTAAATGTTTAATCAAATGTTTAATTGTTTCTTTTGTAGCCTTTTCAATTAATTCTTTATGATTATCAATACTTTTTTTATCTACAAAATCAAAATCTTGAACATAATTAAGAGGTTTATGTTCTAAAAAAACTTCATAAAGATTTAAATTGTCATTTTTCTTAATATGTTTCTCCAATTGCTTATAGTTTTCAAAAATAATAAAATCTTTTACGGCGCACCCGTTTTTCTTAATAATATCTCTTGATATTATAATTCCGTTTTTATCATAATCTACTGCTTGCTTTAAAGTTTTGTAAATTTTAAGTTCCATTTTTATATAATACATAAATAAAAATATAATTTTTATTAAACGCGTTATATAAAAATTAAAATATTTCTTGAATTTTCTTTAATTTTTCTTCAAGTTCTTTAATCTTGTTTTCATAATTTTCTATTCTTTTTTTTCTGTAATTTTTTGCTGATTGATTATGTTTTTCTCTATTTTCTGGTTTTGATAAATATTTTTTCATTCCTTTTTTTATAGTGTCTTTGTATTTTGAATAATGTTCGCTTACCTTTTTATCTTCCATTATTTATATATTATGTATAGAAAATATTTTTTTTATATATAAACGCGTTAATAAAAAAAATGAAAAAAAATCAAAAATAAAAAAGTTTAAAAAAATGAATTTGGAAGATTTGAAAATAATTGTTAAACAATTTGAAGAAAAGTATAAAGTAAGACTTGATGATAATGGAGTTAATTTTCCAAAATCTGGTGAAATAAGATATACTGATAAATTATTAGAAGAAGTGGAAGGTTGTGTAGAAATATTAAAAGTATTGTTAGAAGAAAATATTTTGATAAATAAAAAAAGAAGTAGAAATACTTATGGAAGTTATGGATTAAAACATTTATTGGAAAGGATTAGTGGAAAATATAAATGTAATACAAGTGCTATTATTGCTTGTTTTATTCTTAATTTGGATATGATAGTTTATAAAACTCATATAAATCCTAATACATTACTTAAATTTAATAGAGAAAAAAAGTATAAAATTTTTTGGGAAATATTTAGCAGAAATCATAAATATTTTATAGAAAAAGGAGTTGATGACCAAACTATTCAAAATGGATTATTTCAAATACATTCTTATCCATATAAAAAGGTTAAAAATAAAGTAGATTTTGACTTTTATAAAGAAAAGATTGAAAAAGTTTTAAAGTTAAGAAAAGAAGATAGTTTTTCATATCATTTATTTTAAAAAAATTGTAAAAATCACACTTTTTTATTTTTTATAAAATGTTATATAACGCTTTTTTAAAAATGTCTTGAAAAAAGTGTGATTTTTCATAAAATATTTTTTGGAGAAAAATGGCCAAAAATGGCAAAAAATGGTAAGGATGAAAAAAAAAATAAAAAAGGGGGCATTTTTTTTTCCACCCAAAACACGCCCATTCAACATAAAAGAAGAATGAAAATCATTTAAAACCACTATGGGGGCATAATTTTTACTATTATTAATATATTAGATATATATACCTATATATATATATATCTCTATCTTTTATATAATGCTATATAAAGTAATATATATATAATATTTAGGTATATATATCTAATATAATAATAATAGTAAAAATATACCCCCACACTGTAAATAAATATTTTTTTTAAAATATTCAAGGTGAAAATGAATGATTCTTCGGCGTCAGTAAAAATGCCCCCAAAAATCCCCAAAATCCCCCAAAATGTCATTTTTTAGGAGGATGTAAAATGCCTTTTATTAATTGTAATTGACTTCCATTAAATGTTCCTACTTCTATCTTGTTATTAGAGGTATTTATTAGTTTGTATCGTGTTAATACATTCTCATTTGCTGGAATAACTTTGTAAATAATAAAAGTATCTTTACTCCAATTTGGAAGGTGTTTATCTTTGGTTTTTTGTTTAACTTTATTAATCACTCTTACATTATCATTCACTTTATAAATAGTTTCTTTACCTAATAATTTATTCTTTTCAAAATTTTTCTGTAATCGCTCTTTTAATTTTTTCAATTCCTCTTCATCATATTTTTTAAAAACATTAAATGGTGTATCTTTGATTGTTCTTTGATATGTGTTGTTTATATTTTTTTGTAGTGTAGGTAGAACTTCAACCCAGTTTTTATTATCAGTTTCAAAATAGTGTCTTAATAGATTTCTTACATTTCTATTTTGTCTTTCTACTATGGCATTATTAGTAGGATTGTAAGTTTGTGTTTTAATTATTTTGACTACTCCATCAAGTTTTTGAATTTTAAATTCTGTTCCATTATCTGTTATTATAATTTTGAATGGGTGGTCTTTTAATATTTCTGTTAAACATTTTTCAATGTTTTGAGGTGTTTTACTTGCTATTGGAAAAAGATATGTGTATTTACTAAAAATATCTATACAAGTCAGTATATATTTATAGTGTTTTATTTGTCTGTTTGTCATATCTATTAAATCAATCGCTAATGTTGAAGAAGAAAGAGATTTGAATGATTTTGTATTTCTTACTTTAAAATTAATAGGTTTATGGAGTTGATATATTTTTTGTTGTTGTATCCATTCTCTCACTTTTTTTCTTGTTATTATTGGGATTATTTCTTTTGCGAGTGTATATAACTTTTGTATTCCAAAATAATTGTGTTGTTTGTAATATAAATCTTCCAAAACTTTTTTTTCATTATCAGTTAATTCCTTGGGCGGTCTATTAATTTTCAACCATTCTCTTATCTGTATCATATATACTCTATCAAACATCTCATTATATAAATCATAAAGTTGTTTAATAGTCATTGGAGGTTTGTAGATAGATTTTAAATTGGATTGTTGAATTGCCGTTAATGGTTTATTAAATTTTTCATTATACCATTCTTTTTTCTTTTGTTTGTCGTCCATATATTTTAAACACATAAAATAAAAAAAATATTATTTGTAAAAAGGGGATTACGCTTTAATCAAGAACCCCAAACTTGAACCATTTTTTGGCTATGCTTTTTTTTACAAACATTTATTTATTTTCATTTCTATTTTTTCTTTTCTTTCTATTCTTTTCAATACTTAATTTATCTAACATATTTTCCAAATATACTACATCATTATCTTTAATTTTTTTTTCAATGTTTAAAGATTTCATCAAATTATTTAATTCTTCCAAACATTTATCTACCTTATTTTCCAAACATATTTCCTTTGAAACGTGTTTTCTCTCCTTTGAATTCCTTTTAGGAGTAAGAATTTGTTTAGTTTTTTCTTGTGAAATTAAGGAGGCGGACCTTCGTTCTCTTTTTGACATTTTTGAAAAATAGACTGAACTCTCCAATTTTTTTACTAATACTTTTTTTGGATTGGTAATTATTCTTTTTTAGAAACATTTTATCAAATCAAAAAATATTTACACTAAATATGGATACATGGTATGGTTAAACCTTATTGGTCTATTTTAAAAAAAAAAATGAATTTTTTTTCTAAATCTTTTATAAGCAATAATGAAAAGCGATATTATAAACTTCTTGAAAAGCGATAAAGGTAATGAAAATAAAAAGAAAGGTGTATGTAAAATTCTTGAAAAATTTGGAGATGTGGATTTTGAAAATCCAGATAAAGTATTTGAAGAGTTTGAAAAATTGGATATATCACCAGCAACAAAAAGAACATATTTTGGTGTTGTTTCATATGCGATAGGTAAATTGACTGGTTCTGTGTATGAAGAGGGTCAAAATAAACCAAAAGCGATGAGCGACTTACATAAAAAATACAATGATATTTACACTGAAAAGACAAAAGAGATTATATTATTAAATCCAAAAAAGAAAATAAATATTATAGACCCACCTATTATAAATGATAATGATAGTAATGAAGTAAAATATAATAAATTCCTTCTTAAATTATTTTTACAATACCCACCTTTGAGAAAACAAGATTACTTTCAAATTGATTTGAAGAATAGTGGAGATGATAGAAATTATTATAAAGACGGAATATTTGTATTTAATAAACTTGAAAAAGTTAATAGAAAATCATTTATAACATTATCAAGTGAAGATAAAATTTTATTTGATTCTATAAGAGGTGATAGAGCATTTTTAATAAATCATACCTTTAACTTGGAAAGGATTTCAAAAGAATTTTGTGGAAATAGTTTTAACTGGCAGAATTTGAGAACAATGTATCTTACAAGAAAGAATGAAGAATTTGCTACAAATGGCAGAAGTTTTCATAGTAATGTTAAAGAGATGATAGAGATATGTTCTAAAATGAACACAACTATACAACTTTTTATTGATTTTTATTGTAGAAATGAATAAAAAAAAAAAAATGAATTTTTTTGTTGATATCATAATTTCTTACATTTTCTACACTTGAATTCAAGATTTGATATATCAAATTTAATTATTTTAAAGCATTTGGAACAGTTGAAGTAATTACGGATTTTTAAACAATCATCACAGATTTTACAATCTTTTAAAATCTTTTCGCAGAAAATTCCAATGCATTGTCTTTCCATTTATTCTATATATATAAAATATATTTTTATTTTTTAATTTTTATAAAATGTACATCTACATTTATAAATACAACGATAGAAATATCTACATCGGGAGTACTTACAATCTAAAAAAAAGGAGAGCAGAGCATTTGCATGAAGCTACGTATAATTCATCTCGCCCATTCTATCGGTATTTGAGACAGGAAAAGATTGATTTTAAAGACTTGCAAATGGAAATTTTTGATTTTCCAGAAATTTTGAACCATGTTGATTTAAGATCAATAGAGAGGGAATTTGTTAAAAAATATACTCCGAGTGCTAATAAAATTTATAAAAAAATTAAATAATTACATAATACGCCATCCAAGTTGAGAAGCAGGTCTGGGGGGTTCTTGTATTTGGACCTTCTTTGCAGGCACCTCTTTTTTTTCAACTGTTTTCCTTTTTTGAGTTCCAAATTCTATCTCGCGCTTCAAAAGTTCATTCTCTTTTTTTAAAAGATCGATCTCGCTCATTTTAGATTTCGTATTGTTCCTTTTAGCGTTGTTTCCAGTATGCAGTCTCTCCAAATGTTGCTTTTGCTTGTCGCTTAATTCTTTTTTATAAGTGATAATTTTTTTAATATTTTCATCTTCTTTGACCTTTTCTAATGTTAATTTTTTTGAAGTGGCTTTTTTGATCTTTGGTTCCTTTTTTTTGATAATTTCAATAGTTTCTTCAACAATTTCTTCTCCATTACAAATTTCACTATTATTATCCATTTTTGATATATATAATAATAATAAAAAAATTAATCAAAATTATACCTATATTGGTTTTTTACCATTTCTTCATCAAGTGTTTTATCAAGTGGGTCCATGATAGATGTTGATGGAGTTCCATACTCAATATCAATTTTTTTTTCAATGGTTTTTTTATTCAAAGAACCTTTTGGTCTCCCTCTGTTTTTTTTTTGTAAATTTGAAACGTTGTTTTCAATTTTGGTTTCAACTTCTTTCAATGCCATTGTATCGTTATTATTATGCGTTAGATCCTTTTCGTGATGATAATCACCGTATTGGTTATTTATAAACTGTTCTATATCCCTCGATTGGTTTTCTAATAAAATTTTTCTATAATTATCTTCGTTTTGCTCTCTTATGACCGCCTGACCTATTTGATCTGCTAATGTAAGTTTCTTTGCCCTTGAAAAGTTTGGTTGTGTATTAATAGCTTCTAACGGTTCATTTAAAATGAAATTTGAATTCAATCTTGGAATTTTAATTGTTTTACCACTTTGATTATCAATAAACTTTCCATCAACTATCATAGTATTTATTTGTAGTTTTAATTGGTTTTCCGTCTTTGGAGTTTGAAAAACGTTTCTGTATTGTGTAGTGTATAATTCAGTTTTGTCGTTCATTATTTAAATTACAATTTAAAAATTTATTTTTTAATAGTATAGTCTAAAAAAATAAATAAACAACTTCTGGGTTTATAAATTGTTTATTTATATAATAATCGATGTAAGATTTCAAAACTCTATGTTTTGTAATTTTATTAATCTTTGAATCTGGGTTGTATCTTATAAATATACAAGGAAGACCTAGTTGAAAAATTATATTATTCATTCTTACTTCTTCGCATTTGTATCTTCTATGTTTATTCTCATCGCATTCTATAATCAAGAAAAAATTATTGCAATCTATTAAAAAATCTGGTCTATAAGATTTATCGGAATTATTTTTTTTTATTGATTTGTTATGTATGATATTATCGTAGAATGTTTCTAAAAACTCCTTTAATTCAAATTCTTTTGTTCTTTTGTATGCTTTATCATCGCATACAGAACATATTTTATTAGCTTTTGTATTTGTAAGATACAATTTACAGATTTTACAAAATCTGTTTCTATTAGTAGCACAAAGATTACAAGTTGATTTTAATCTTTTATGGATACATATTTGACTACCTCCACAATCTTTACAAGATGGTTTTATTTTTTTATGGATACATATTTTACTACCTCCACAGTCTTTACATTGTGATTTTATTCTTTTATGGATACATATTTGACTACCTCCACAGTCTTTACATTCTGATTTTCTTCTTTTATGGATACATATTTGACTACCTCCACAGTCTTTACAAATTGATTTTCTTTTATTATGCTGGCATTTTTTAATCATTTTATAAAATTTTAAAAGTCATTTATTTTTCATTTTTTATTAATAACTATTCTTCAACATTGCCATATCATTAATAATACCCAGTTTTATTAAAATTTTTTTTAAAAATGTTAAAATATAAAATGTTAGGACAATCATTTAGAAAACGAATACAAGATTTTAATCTACCTGGATTTATTTCGAAAAGTAAAAATTACGGTGAAAAAGCATCTAAACTGCTTAATTCAGTTGAAAACATCTATGGGAAAATTAAAAACGAAATCCCTGCAAATTACAGAGACGATATTGAACGGGGGTTAGGCTCGTTAAATAAAAATGTAAATACATACAACAGGGTCGTATCTGCATTTTGAAATTTTTAAAAAATCAAATAATTAATAAATGTTTATTTGATTTAATCGATCTTGAGATTCAGCGTAAAATTCCAGTGGTTTCGAGTAATTATATCGCGATAATATTGGTCTTTAAGATTAACACTTATTTGAGAAATACTTTGAATATTGCTATCTATATAATCGCTACTGTCATCTGTAAAAGTAGAGATTGTATTCACGCTTTCTTCGATAGGGATAGAACAAATGATTCTATTATTGTTTCCAACTATATCTGTTCCGTCAAGGCTATTGGTCTGCAAATTCAACAGTTTAATTCCGCTTAGATCAAGACAATTGCCAGCTGTATATGTACTTACTAAACTCGTTCCACTTGTTATTCCAAGCTCATAAAAAGCGTGGTTTGTAATGGGTTGAAAATAGAAAGTTCCCGTGGTAGAATTAAAATTTAACAAATTTGATAAAGTAGAAAAATTACATGTCATGTACAACGTTCCTTGTGAATTTAAAGCTGTAGTTAAAGCGCTTCCAATATTCAAGCTGTTATAATTCCCTATGGGAATGGATACTACATTCGACTGCGTATTTCCACTGCTTGTAATTTTTTCAAAAATACTAATTTTGTTGTTATAAGTATCTATATTATAACTGGTTAATGGAATACACACATTTTTCACCTTAAACCCCCCTATTGAGTTGATGTTCGGTTGTATCGTCCATACAGGATTACTTAAATCAGCGTTATCTGCGAAAATAGTATTAAATTGTAAAGATTTTATCGAACTTTGTTTATCCATTTAATTAATCATTTTAAAAAAAAATTTTATTTTTTAAATTTAAAACAATGTCGTTAATTATACCTAATGAATTAATTTACTCATCTCCAAAGAAAAATATCACTTCTACTGGGAATTATCAAAGTTTTTCCCCAGTATCTGGAACTTCATTTACTGCGAATGAAAATATTAGAATTGTTGTTTCATCATCAACACATTTTTTAGATTATCAAAAATCTTATATATCATATGATATGATTTTAACAGATAGTGCATCTTCAACTGGAAGTGTATTAGCAGGAGTTGCTCCATTATATAGAGTTTCTGAACAATTAGGTGGATTACAAGTATCAGATATTCCATCATATAATACAATGTGTGGTATTTTTAATGCTTGTGCCAGTAGCACAAAACAGAATGCTCTTAAAAGTTTAGAAGGATATGGTGATTTGAACGCTTATTCTTCTACTGGTTCATTAGGAACATATGGAAGAAAATGTCTCCACAGTTTAAAGACGCCTTTGGCAGGTATTCAACAATTACTCCCCCTTCCATATGCCTCTTATCAACTTGATCTTCAATTAGATACTGTTAATAATGTAGTTGCTAAAAGCACAGCCACAAACTATACGATTAGAAATGTTCGTTTTAATGCTTATTTGGTTAAACCAGATAGTGAGTATCTATCACAAGTCCAAAATGCTTTTGCACAGGGACAGACAATGAAGATACCCTTTGAACAAATACGATCTTTTAATTTGCGACCGAATACATCACTTCAGCAGAATCTTATAATGAATATTGGTATTGTAGATAGTATTCGCAGTTTCTTAATGACCAGTCGTTTAACTGGTAGTGTGAATGTTAATACTACAGATGCTTTTGCGCTATATACTAATGGCGGGTTAGACAATTATTTCTTTAATATCAACGGAACAAGATTTCCTCAAAATTATGCTGTATCTTGTAAAAATTCTAATGATTCTACAGCGTCAATCTCTGCAGAGCAGTTGATTATGGCAATGAGCGCTGTTGATAATGATTTTTCACAGTTGAATTCATATAATTATGTATCTGGTGCTAATAGTGCAACAAATATTAATGAATTTGTTTATTATTACTTTGCTACTAATCGAAGCTTTGGAAGTGGAACTCCCACGCGTGATGGGGTTATTGATATACAATTGAATTATAGTTCGGCACCAGTTGCGACAACTGTAATAAACTGCTTTGTGAGTCATGATGCGCTGTTGGAAATTTCGCAAAACACAGTAAGCATTAGAAACACAAACTTGTAAGTGATTTCAACTTGAAAAAAAATGAATTTTTTTTATAAATTTAAAAAAATAATTTTTATAAAAAAATGTACGTGTATTTCATCTATTATAATAATGACCTTTTATATGTTGGTTCAACCTTTGATATTAAAAAAAGAATAAGACAACATAGATATTTATTCAATCAAGAAAAAGATAGAGAACTTTATAATTATTTAAGGAAAAACAGTATTCAATTTGAAAAACTCTTATTTAAACATATTAAATACGATTATCTTCCTGATGAAGAAAGTTTGAAAAAAATTGAAACATTATATATTAGAGCCCTTAATCCAATTACAAATATTTATATGCCCAGAAGGACAATAGAAGAATGGAGATATGATAATAAAGAGAAATTTACTTGTAAAGCCTGTGATAAAGCCTTTCAAAGACAAAGTTGTTTAAACAGACATATAAAAGGATTTCACGATAACGAACGGCCATTTCATTGTAAAACTTGCGATAAATGGTTTCAAACACAAAGTTATTTAAACAGACATATAAAAACAATTCATAATAACGAACGAGCATTTCATTGTAAAGAATGTAATAAAGCCTTTCAAAGCCAAAGTAATTTAAACACACATATAAAAGGAGTTCATGATAATGAACGCCCTTTTCATTGTAAAACTTGCGATAAATGGTTTCAAAGACAAACTCATTTAAACACACATATAAAAACCCAAAAACACCAAGAAACAATCACTTGATAAAACTTTCCATACATCTTAAAAGTTTTTTACCTCTTTCATTCTGATGTAATATTGTTAAAAAGTTAAAAGGAACTTCCATAACCTTGTTGTAAATTTCCATAAATTTTCCTCTACTTATCCCTATGAAGTTTTCATCAAAAATAGCATCTAATTCTTTGTTGTTTGAAATTTCAAATAAAACCAAACAACTACAATTCAATCTTATAGATTTTGGGACTAAAAAATATGCTTGCGAAATTAAAATCAATGATATATTAACATGTCTTGAAAGAAGAACAAAGTTTATAAACTGCCTTGAATGTAGAAATTTATTTTGGATGCTGTCATCAAGAACTAATAAAACTTTATCACTAGATGATTTTCCAAACTCTTCAATAACATTTTTTTGGTGCTCCATCAAATCATTAAGAAACTGCGGGGTTAGTTCTTCAAACACGTCTGCTGAATTTATATATTCATCGGCATGAATTTCTTGGAAATCTTTATCCATGATATTTTTAACTTTCAATTGTTTCTTTAATGCTTTATCAAGTGTATTATTCCTTTTCAAAATTGGAGTATTGATCAAATCTTGTATTTTATCATCCATTGTACATGTTGGACTGATTAAAATCACTCTATTAAAAACTCCTTTTAATCCGTCTTGTTGTTTAAGTAGATTGATTAACAACGATGATTTTCCACTCGATTTTGCGCCAATTATAGACATACTAAAAGGATGCCTTGGTATTAAAGTTGAAATGTTTTGTTTTTGTTGATCTAACGCTTTAACTTTCATTAATATATAAAATTAAAAAAAAATCAAGTAATAATTTGTGTAGAAATTTCTACCCAACTTCCATTTTTATAACCTTCAAAGCGGTTTTCAGTTGAATTGTAAATCAACATGCCATTTGACGCGGTTAAAGCATCTCTTTGGGTAGTTGTTAAATTTGGAAGTTTTAAATAAGATGTTGAACCTGAAATTATAGTCCCACCAGCAACTTCTAATGTAGCACTTGGTGTATGTGTGTTTATTCCAATTTTTCCATCGTTTTTAATCATCATTCTCAAATTTCCATTATAAAAATATAAACCAGATCCATAACCTGCGGAATTACCGCCACTGCCTATCCACCAATCATTTCCACCTGTTGATGTATTTTTCAATGATAATGCGCTATCGTTTGAACTGCTTTCTACTTTAAACTGTGGAACTAGCCCTTGACTTGAACCAGAACTTAAATACAAAGTCCCAACTGAAATAAATGTGCTTCCAAGTGTAGAAGTTCCATAACATTGAAATCTTGATGTAGGGTATATACTCGGAGCAACAACATTATAATCTACGAGACAACTTCCACCAATGCTCATATCACCTGTTATTAGTCCATAATCACCCGTTAGCCCGTAATTAGAATTAACAATATTATTAAGATTTTTCATTCTTTTAAAAAATGAATTTTAAAAAAATATTTTGTAAATCCACATGTTGTTTTATCTGTTTTAAACTTTTTTTATACAACAACTACTAAATATATTTATTTTTGAAAATTTAAATTTCCAGTTCCACATCTTTTATTTTTATTAAAAGAAAAAAATTTTTAGTAAAAATTCCCGTTTTGTAAAAGTTTTGTAGATCCATGTGTATAGTTGAAAACACTTCCATTTTCTGTTAGTTGAAACGAGGTTGCTCCACTCGTTATAAAAACAATTCCATAGATGTTTCCAGCAGTTGGACTGATTTCTGTATTGAGAACCGTATTATATTCTATAATATTTCCAGAGCCACTTGGTATTGGACTTATTATAGCCGAAGCACCTATACTGCTACTACCTTGGAAGATTACTAACCTTATAGCAGAGTTTGCATCTGGAATTGCAGGCATTATATATAAAGAAATAAAAAAATTCTAAAAAGTATCATATACAAATTTGTAATGGAATGTATATTTTGAAATGACATTACATTTCAGTTGATAATTTCCAGTTGTTAAATTCGTAAATCCATATGTAAAAATGTTTGCGCTTGTAGTTCCACTAAACAACGTTCCAGTAGTAGCTGTTTGACTTCCAACAAAGATTACATTATAACTATCAGATAAAGGTATAGACGCATTTCCAATTGTTGAACTGTATATACCGGTATTTAAATGAAAATTGCTTGTTGTTAAATTTGAAGTTTGAAAATTGCTTGTTGTTAAATTAGTTGTTTGAAAATTACTTGTTGTTAAATTTGTAGTTTGAATATTAGGACAAGACATTAGAGTTCCTACTGAAAGCGTAGAACCAACTAATAAATTGCTTGCGATTGTAGCAGAATTTCCAATAGATACAAAACCAGTTCTAACTGGTAGATTAAAATTTACATAACTATTTGATAGAATTGAAAATTGTTCGTAATAGGATCCTGATCCATTATACCATCCGTGAGTAAATAAATAATTTCCAGCAGTTGCTGAATTGTCCATAAAAAAATATTTATTTGATAAATCACTTGGATTAAGTTTCACTATTGAGTTTCCAACTTTGTAAAAATCCAACGACCCTCCAGAGATTAAAATATTATTTGTGGTTATATTAGTAGAACGAATATTAGGAGAAGAAATTAAAGTTCCTACTGAAAGCGTAGAACCAACAAGTAAATTACTTCCAATTGTAGCAGAATTTCCAATAGATACAAAACCAGTTAATTCAATATTTCCATTAGGTATTTTTAAATTTCCATTTGATAATAAAATATTTCCAGTTGTTAAATTTACGTCAATTTTCAAATTTGGAAAAGTTCCAGTTTGATATGATTTAATTGTTGATACTTCCAACGTATCTATAAACGCATAAGTAGAACATTGTATGTTTCCTACTGATAGATTGCTTTCAATTTTTACATTTCCTATTGTAGATCTGGTAGATGCCAGAACACCACAACTTATTAAATTATCAACAAGTAAATTACTTCCAATTGTAGCAGAATTTCCTACGGATAGATGACCAGATAATTGAATATTTCCATCAGATATATATAAACTTCCATTTGAAATCAATGTAGATCCCAAAGTGCTTCCATACAATACTTTTAAACCTCCTGCTCCCAAAGAGTGAATCGCGTACATTCCATAAAAAATTGATGAATAAGAATCAGATCCTACTCTCAAATCATTGCCTACTGAAAGATAATTTGTTCTAATATTTGGGGAGGAAATTAAAGTTCCTACTGAAAGAGTAGAATCCACCAACAAGTTGCTTGTTGTTATACTACCAGATTGAATATTAGGAGAAGAAATTAAAGTTCCTACTGAAAGCGTAGAACCAACAAGTAAATTACTTCCAATTGTAGCAGAATTTCCAATAGATACAAAACCTGCTCTAACTGGTAGATTAAAATTTATATTATCGTTTGATAGAATTGAAAATTGCTCGTAAAAAGAACCTGCGCCATTGGTCCATCCAAACATCCATAAATAATTTCCAGCAGTAGCAGAATTATCTGTCCAGAAATATCTACCGGATGAATCACTTGGAGAGAATTTCACTATTGAATTTCCAACTTTTACAAATTCAAGAGAACCCCCAGAAATTAAAATATTATTTGTTGTTATATTTAATACTTGAACATTGGGCGAAGTTAAACCATAATCCAGAATGTTATTTACTTTTACCAAGGCGTCTGAACCTACCCCTATACCTGTCGCTGCAGATGCCGCTGCAGCAGCGATGAGGGCCAGTAATTCTATATCAAACTGTGTAGCGCCTAGATGTGTAGCATTTGGAATTGGAGTAGTATCTAAAAATATTTTTCTAGCATCCCATGTAGTTTTTGATAGATCTAAACCTGCTTGCCATGTTGGATCTACATTCACTTTGTTGTTTTCACCGGTTGCATTAGGTGTGATGAGAATTTTATTACCTCCTTCAACTGGC
>Ga0315909_10004589_pt1 | contig 16223 bp, 11 predicted proteins | sample LakEriMetagenome_11_FD_203527 | JGI IMG/M metagenome (GOLD analysis project Ga0315909, IMG submission 203527) | Freshwater fungal communities from buoy surface, Lake Erie, Ohio, United States - Buoy 2 MA125 | ecosystem: Environmental > Aquatic > Freshwater > Lake | place: USA: Lake Erie, Ohio...
TTACGGTCAAACGGTGACTTATTGTAGTTCAGGTTATTTATATTCAGGACTCTAATGTAACCATTAAGTTCTGTATTCCAAATAGGTTGTTGTGCTTGAACACCACCAATAATAAATTCACCACGATTATTGGTTATGTCCCAGAACTGATTGAATCTATATTTCTGTTCCTCCTTAGAGAAAAGAATACTGATGCTGTTTGGATTGATCTGAGGATAGTTTACAATAATTGGAGCATTGTTCTTTGGACTAACTGTCAAGTTCAATGTTCCAGATACTTGTTCTGTATTGTATACAACGGCCTTATCAAAGTTATAATCAAGAACCTGATATCTATCAATACCGTCAATATCATAGATATATGATTCCATAATGTACTCTACACTTCTTGTTGTATTGACAGCCTGCCCAGTCTGAGAGATATAGTCAATCTCCCATGGATAATTAATACCATAGAAGTTACAGAACTTATCTGTAAAGTTACCGTGTTTCCAGATACTAGAAGAGCCTAGCTGAGTTTGAGTTGTCAAAAATCCCTTGATACTAGACATAGCATATTCTGGATGCCAGTCATGGAATGATAACCATGCACCAAGTTTAGCATCATAACTGATAGTCCATGATAGATCTTCACAGTATGTACGGTCTCCTAACTTAAATGCAATCTTAGTACCTGCAGGATTCTTGTAGGCAAAGTCAATACCTCCAAGATATGTTACATTATTTAAGAACTCAGGACGAATTCTGTAGTCCTTCTTACAGAAATATATGATACCATTATCATTGTCATATAACGATTGACATCCAATACCAACTACAGGATTATCGGCTACCTGAAAATCTGGGAATTGCTCTAAAAGAAACATTTTCAGATATTTAGAAAACCACCATTTCATACCCATATCAGAGATAGCATTCATACCTTGTCCCACAGTAAAGATCTTACCTTGAGATGCACTCATCCAGTAGATACCGGCAGGAGTATTAATGATGCTAAGTCTGTGCTGTGATGATCCATGCTGGAACTCTGGATCAGCATTACTCAAGGTCTGCAATGGCTGACTGAACAAACCACCATCTCCAATAGTAATCTTGGTGCCAGCTGTAGTCTGCAACTGATCAACGGCATTAAACATTAATGGTGTTGAATGCTCAAACAAGATAATAGCACCATTCTTATTGATAGACTTAAATGCTACAACCTTATCATCAAAGTCATTATAGTTGTTTACCAAGAACACTGTCCAGTAATCCTTCTTGTCTTCCTGATTCTGTGGTAATGAATAGATAACTCTATTAGGGAAGTATGAGTAACAGTTCTCTGAGGTTATTGGATTATATCCTCGATCTTGCATAGCACCCCAGCTAATGTAGCTGTTGTATATTCTAGAAAGACCTAATGAAATATCATACTTGTAGAAGTTACCTACCTTAATGATAGATGTATCAAACAAAGTAGTTAAATCAGCAAGACCATACGGATCATAGAATTGTTCAGATGGAATGTCATTATAATCTCTATGGTCAACATTGTATTCTGTTTCAACATAGAAGTCAAGAACTCCGGACTGAAACAAATACATATAGGCATTCTTTACACCAATTCTAAAACCTGAGAAGAAATTAACAAAGGCTCCATCAGCAAAGTTAGTACCTGTTCTGTCAAGATTATATCTACTAGATGGCATAGGATTAGTTATAGCACTAATACCTGCGGTAAGAAGATCTGTTACAGCACCTGTAAGTCCTTGGACAAAATCAGCAGAATCAAACTTGGTAAAATCAGCAAAGAATCTTGCATAGTTTACCATGTATCTTGTACTATAATCAATCTCAGTTCCTATTGGTGTATTGTATAACCAATCATAGAAATAGAAGAATGTATTTTTCTCTGTGTATCTTCCGATATAAACGTCACCACCAAAAATAACTGGAGTTGTTTCTACAATTACCTTTGATCTTGGTACTGTAGGATTAGTATAATCAACAGAACTTGCTCCTAAAGGTTTAGCAAAAGAGAACACACAACCAGTTGTTATTTCTTTTGGGGATTCTATCTGACCATATTGGTTTCTAAATCGAACCTTCATTCCTGCATAGTAGGCAGAACCTGTTGCATGGAAAGAACCATTTGGACTTCTGTAGTTTATACCATTGTTTCTTACATCTGGATTAGACTGGACACTACCAATTGTTTGTACAGAGTTGTCACTTAGAAGTGGATTAGCAATATCGTTATTAAGCTCAATGGCTACAGTCTTGGATCTAAATAGATTATTGATTGTCTTGGTAGAAAAAGTCGTAATCTGATTATCAATATAAGCAGCATTCTGAATCCATCTTCTAGTATTACCTATACCATTAAGATCTAACCTAGCATTACCCTGTCTGTATCTATTTAGGTTCACATGAGACAAACTACGGTAAACATAATCCCTATAAGGAATTAATGACTTAAGTAATTCTAACATAGCATCTGTACCTTGCATCCAATATGATGCAAAGGTTACAACACCACCAAATTGCCTAAATAACTTTGGCATGTAGTTAAAATCAGATCTTTCTAATTCATATGTATTAGAAGGTCCAATACCAGGTCTTGTTGCTCCTTGTAAAAGAAATTCTGCATTTTGCTGAATTAGCCATTGTTTTATTGTTCCTATTGCAGCATCACCTTGACCACCCAGTAAACCACCCAGTGTTACAATACCATTACCACTAACACCAGTACCAGTAATACCACCATATTGATATTTAGCATCTTTACCAAGTGCTGGAGTATTTAAATTTTCTGTAATATTGAAGGGTACTCCTGTAATAACACCTCCCTGTTGACCTGGGGAATATAACCTACCAGTTTCATATTTAGTAATATCCTTACCTCTCAATGATCTCATACCAACACCAATACCTGTAATTGCAGCTATGATGAAAGCAAGATTGGTTATTAGTTTCTCCTTTGGATGTCCAGGTACAGGACTAAAGCTACCTCTCATGTTATATCGGGAACCAAGTTCTCCATATAACTTAAGCTCTGTAGCAGATAAGAAAGGATCGTTAAATGTAGTATCAGGAGAATGGAATGTAAAGAGACGTTTGCTTACATTATTATTCCATGTATCACTGTCATTAAGATTTGAATCATATGATCCTTCACTATTAAACTCAGTAAGAGTATGGTCCTTACCAAGGTAATTACATACATAGTTCTGGTAGTAGATGTTCTCAGTTTGGCCATCAGTACCTTCATTATAGTAACGCATGTTACGTATAATACCTTTGGCTACAATAGTTCTGTTACCCTGTCTGTTTGATCTAAGAATCTCATAGCCAATAACACCAGGAATAATATCACCATTATTATCTACAGGTGCCTTGATGTTTTCAAATTCAACACCAAGTACTCTGATAGCTCTTGCTTCAGTTGCCGTAAAATTAAAACCATTTATAACAGCAGGTGTAGTACGTACATGCCCATAGTTCTGTGCAGTTGCAATATCACCATAGGTTGTACCATTTGAATAGATTGCATCTGCAGGCATCTTATGGTGTCTTATAGGAAGACCACATAAGTCATAAGTTGTATCTGATGTATTTGCCCAAGTATATTGTGTGGCATTCCATACATCAGGATTATTTGGTGGATACACCTCAGTTGATTCCCAGTATCCCATCTTACCACGGGCAATTACTTGACCAGATACAACAACAGCATCAGCAGCTGGTAAGCTGTTTTGTGTAACATATGCTGTATTAACTACCTCCCATACCTTAGGTATGTATGTAGGATCCTGAGCAAATTCAATATTATCGTAATTTGCCGATGAAACATCTGCTTGTTCCCATGCCTCAGCAGGTCTACCAGGAATATGATATGAGCTAGATCTTTCTCCGGTATTGTATACCCAACGGATCCAGAAGGCATATTGCTCATCTCTCATATAGCCATTTTCATTACCACCATTTTCATAGTAGTTTGCAGGCTGCTCAACCATTACCCAGTTTGTTCTGATTTGATTTGCTAGAGGTTGATAATTGAAATCAAACTTTGAAGTAGGAGCAGTTCTGATAAGGTAATTGTTTACCGTATACATTCCTTCTGATTTCTCATATGCTGGAGAACGTAAAGGAATATATGATATAGGAATACTAGCTAGTTCAGGATCAATAAAATCAACTGATATTGAATTAGTTTCAGTACCATAGATACCAATTCTTTTTGCAACAGTTTGCTGATTTACTGTACCAACAATGACAAGTTCAAACTCTTGAAAGTTATCAGTATCCATGTTGGAAAAGCTGATGTCAAGAGATCCTGTTGCATTGTTATGACTAAACAAAGTCTGTATCTGTGATGGATTGAAATAGTCAGTAACACGTTGCTGATTAATTGTATAAGCAACCACAGCATAGTAACTACCATTAAGTAACTGTCCACCATTGAATCCCCTCTGCATAGAAACACAAGGTATCTTCATTAACCTAGCAATTCTTGTTTTTTCTAGGTCAAGGGTCAAAGGAATATTAGGCTGACAGTCAACACAAGGACCAGGCAAAACATCAGTGCATTCATATGGTACTCCGGGCCATGGTTGATTCTCTGTAATGTTAGGATAGTTTCTAAGACGAATATCCCCGATATTAAGAGTTCTATCTGGATTTAAAGCATCTACCCAGTAAAGTTGATATGAGCAATCAAAGTTTTGTTTGGATGCCCCTATGATAATGTTGGTTCTTTTGAAACCCCATTGAGTATCATTACTGATTGGTACATATTCACAAAGTTCATCATTGAATAATCCTATCTCAGAATTTATATCATCTGTAGTATATACTGCCCAGTAGTGCTCCACAATAGGAATAGCACCAATAAAAGTATAAGGAAGCTGAACACATTTTAAGTTTGCTGGTTCATTACCAACAATACCTAAATCACCTGATACAGAGTTGTTTACCAAATTCCGTGCATGACTCCAAGCTCCTTCTGGTACGAAGGTAGGATCATAGTCTTTAACCATACCCTTATTAAAGGTATTGGTAGTAGCAGAAGAGGTTTCCTGTGATGGATTACTTTTGGATGATTTCTTAGCCATAATTATACAACGTTGTTTACACGAAGATTAGCCATTGGATAAGGATAAGACTTAAACATGTCATAGTACTTACCGTACATTGCTTTTCTATTGGCAGCCCATAGTTTCTCCATCTCAGAGAAGTTAGGGGTATTTACAATAGTTAAGGCATAGTTTCTTGCAGCTCTATATTCTTGTGCAACCAATTGTAATTGTGGAGCAACATTGTTACCGTCCATGATAAGGTTCTCAAGAATACGTTTCTTCAATGCATATTCATAATACTCATTGATCATTGGATGATCTGGAACCATCAATTGACCATCGGTATTCTCTAGAGTACCTTGATAGTTGATATATAGGTTACCTTCTTCTAGGGATGTATAAATCCAGCCATCTTTAATGTAGGCCTCATCCTTTGCCATGTGGTGTAGATTAGGACAATCACAATCTACAAACTGTGAGTTCCTAAATCTTATTGGAGCAAAATGATCATAGGTTCTTGTCTCAGTATTTATAATCTGAATCAACTGATATGAACTACCACATTTAGTAAGACACACCGGTTGTTCTGGTAATGATACATCAGAACAATAGTTCTGTTCTACCCATGGTCTCCATTCTGGAGTTACATCTTGTACATTGGTACCTTGAGGAACAGCAAAAGTATGTTTATATTGACCGCAGATTAATGCAAAATTCATTACATAAAAGTCATCAGGAAGTTTTACCTTACCCTTACATACCTCGAGTACATGTTCCTTGGTCATGTATATACGTAAACCAAGGTCATAGTTAACCCTCATTGCAACCTTGTACAATTGAGAAGGATCAATCGTTGTATCAGTAGCAAGAGCTTTTAGGTCAATCTTGACATCCTCTAGAAGACTATCAAAAGTCCTGTATTTTAAGGTGTAGTTAAAGTTCATCGTGTTGCACTTTGTTTATCTGATATAAATTGATCCTGAGGTATCTGTATACTTATCAGGAAGTCTTGAAGAACTTGCTTTTCAATTTCAGCAAAGAACTCAGGTGGAATAGAAAGAGCTTGTGACTGTACAGCTTTACATGGGTCATCACAAGTAAAGCCAGCAATATTTGAATCAAATATAGCCTCAACAGAAATACTATCCCATTCTACATCAGGCATATAAATATACTCATTCATATACCAGTAGTACTTGTTCTTATTATACTTAAAAGCACTAGTCTTTGTCATACTAGTATATAGAGCCGGTGTTGTCTTGTAAACCTCTGTATAGGTATCAATTGACATTATAGATCTGATAAGAGGTCCTTGCGGTCCTTCAAATATACCAGGTAGTTTGTCCTTACTTCTTTTGACTACACAACCAGACTTAGGTTGACAGCATGCTTCAACTCTATCTACTTCAATAAGGTCAACACATGGAAGTCTCTTGTAGAGGGATCCAAACTTTGCTCGGCCGGCAATAGGATTTTGCCTTTTCATATACATCCGAGCATACTTTGTAATAAGACTGTATATCATACGGTCTGTAACAAAGGAATCAGTATTAGCTGCCTTGATTACATTTCTTACCCGAGATATTGCTTCACCAATTGTATCCATGTTTAATCCATTTCAAAGTCATTGTAATCTTTCTTGTCTATTGCATTCTTTATCTTAAAGTAATCCTTAGAACGTTGCTTTCGGTACATCTTGACTACATCTGTTGTATTCTCTACAACTATGTATCTTTTCCAATTCTCCTTGTAATATTCCTTTACTGCTCTCTTGAATTCTCTTGATGCTGTAAAGGCCCATATTGCACGTTCTTTTAGTTTATACTTTGCATAGTATGCACTAAAAAATATCTTGCCAACATACCCGTCAGTATCCCAGTTCTTATGCTTAACTACAAATCCGTGCTTAATGGATTTACCGTAGTCAATATTATCCCGGGTAACATTCCCACAAGAACCAATGAATACAAATCCAAGGCCTTCAGGAAGTTCTATACCATCTCTTGTTTCAATTGCCTTGGTCCATAGTAATCCGTTGAACTTATGGATGATCTTCTTTAGTTCTCGGAGTCCATAGTGGCTAAACTCTGGATGCCTTAGTTTGAACTGCTTCATGTACTCATCATCGATAACCTGTGTTTTCTTGACTCTGTATCTTGGAGCATTAAGATCGGGCTTTCTGAACTGCTGCATGTCTTATTATAATTTACGAAAAAATACTGAGAAATCCTTATGGAATTCAAATATAGTAAAATACCCCCAGGTCTTCACCCAGGGGTACTTAAACTAGTCATGCAAAACCAACAAATGCAGACTTGAATATTATGGACAGGTACCTAAGTCAGTAACTGTTACAATGTAATCTTCAACAATGTGAAGTGAACCAGGAACCATACACGTTACAAATGCAGCTAAAGGTAGTATTGCAGCAGTTTGTCTAACATTATCACAATCAATATAATCAATTGTAAGTGATCTATCTTTATCACCATTAGACACTCTGTAGTTTTGACAATTACAGCATGCTTCACTTGCAATCTTTTGGACAACTGTTTCTGGTGAATTAGCAACTGTAGGCATGCTCTGTGAACATACTTTATAAGAAGAACCAGTAAATGGTGTAATTACATCTTCTACACCTTGGTCTACACAATTATTATAACTAACAATAGAGTTTTCACCACAGTTAGTTCCACATGGGCAGTATTCAATATATCCTTCAGCAGTATCCCCAGTAGGAGAAATATCAAATCTTACTGCTGCTACTGTTGTATAGTATTGTCCATTATTAGATATAGTCACAGATTCAACAGTATCTCCATCCATAACAGGAGCTCCTACAAAACCTGTACCTCCACCAGTAGGTGTTATTAGAACAGATGGTGTTGATGTATAACCTGATCCAGGATTTGTAATAACAATATTTGCTATACCTGATTTGGTACAAGAGATATCATAAACCTCACATTTATTAGTTAATGTTGAGAACTTAAAATCTACTCTTGATTCAACATCATCTTCATCAGCACAGCATGGTTGAATATAAGCATCTATAGTATAATTAGCACAGGTTACAGGTTGTACTGGAAGACATTCATCAAATGTTTCATCAATTGTAATTACAGTAGTTTTTTCTTCTCCTATTACAGAAGCAGAAGAATCAATATAAATACAGAATGGAGGTAACGGTGATACTGCATCCGCTCTTACAGCTATTCTATGACAACCCTCATATTGAGGAGTATATGTTATTGATAATGATGGCATTAGGCTTCTGTTTTTACTTTAATAGTTACTGAGTAACAGTTACCACCATCACATATTGAGTTTATCCTTACAAGATAATATGTATTAGCAGTAAGACTACCAATAGTATTAGTAAGTGTTGTCTGTGATGCTATCAATGTCCATGTTCCTAAATCACAGGGATCAACTGGTAATGCTTGATACTCTATTTGATAAGTATTAGCAGTAGCAGATGCTTCCCATGCAATAGTCAATGTAGTACTTGTAGCAGAGGCTAGGAATACATTCCATGTTGCTTGGCAAGTAGAGCAAGGATCAGCACATTCTGGATCAGCTCCTGTACGTATAATCATTTGCTGAATTATACTTTGTAGAGATCTGCCATCCTCAATTCCCATTTCCCAAATACCTGCTCCACTGTATACAGTACATCTAGAGTCCACGTATTCAGCACATGGGGTTGGTACCGGACACTGCTGATCAGGAGGACAGGTATAGGTCTTAGCTGTGGTGTAAGCTGAATCCTTACACCCACAGTTAGCCGTTGAAGAACTATTTTGACATTTAGAACAAGCCATGGTATACTAGTTTTTTATATTAATTATGGTGCAGGAGCAGCAGTTATTGCAACACCAGGTACAGTGCATTCAATTGAGTAAGAACCTTGTGTAGATATAATCCTTGCTGTATATGCTGTTGATGCTGATAAGCCAGTAAACGTAACACTCTGACCAGTATTTACTGCATATGTCCATACTTGTGAATCAACTAGTGTTGTGCCTGAATACAAATTAATTGTATATGTAGTTGAAGGTAATACAGATGTCCAGTTTACATCAACTGCTGATGCAGGTAATGTAGCATTTGCATTAATAGAAGCTGTCAAAGCAGTACACCAGTTTGTATTATAGAAGTTATAACTTCTTGATTGAGTGCACGATAATGTTCCATCAGTTACACAAAGAGATATGCTCAGCTGATACCAAATAGCCTGTTCACTTGCTGTTGGTAAACTAGTCATATCAAGTTGAATCTGTGTACCATTATTAATTGAATCAATAACATCCTCACTGAATATAGCACTATTACCAATAGAATCTGTAACAGTTATATCAGTTGTAGTTCCTGAACAGTAATCAAACCCTGCAGGAATAGATCCTGAGAAAGTTGGCTCAATAAACTTGCTTCCAAGAATACCAGTAGCTGTAAATGACCAAACAATATCCGCACAAGAAACAGAACAGCATGCAGCTAATTCAGTTTGAAGATCTGCTATTGCAGCTCTCATATCACAAACTGTCAACCAAAGGTTAATATAGGATTCAGCAAGTGTTGTTGGGCTAATTGTCCATCCTGATAATGCTGACATTGTTGGAGTTACAGATGCTGGATCTAATGGAGCTGATGCAGGAAGTCCTGCACACTCATATCCAATTGCATTATATATCTCTAGTGGTGTCCCTGTTCTAGCTTGTAGAGCACAGAATGCTGTTTCAAGTTGTGTAACAAAGTCAACAATATTTAGACCGGAGACTCCAGAAATACAACTAGTAGTTGGAACATTAATAGTTACAGGACCCGTATTACAGCAGTTTTCTTCAATGTAAGTAACACGAGTATCTAAATCAGCAATACTGCTTTGGATCGTAGTAATAGTAGTAAGAATACTACATATCTCATTGCCAATCTTAATGACATAATCTTTAAGCTGTAGACTTACAATTAAGTTTCCTAAAAAGTCAGGTTCTTGAAAACAAGAAGCAATGGTAACCTCACAATCAGGACAACCAGGATCAACTGGAGTAGGTGTTTGCTGACTCAGTGCACATACCTTATCAATAAGGAATTGTATAATATCTTGGAAGTTTTGAGGAGTAGGACATACTGGATCAAAACAAGAAAGATCATACACAGTTATATCGAGTTGATCAATAATAGTACATAGTTTTTCTGCAAGTTTTGCTACTACATCACTTACAGAATCACCATTGCATAAGTTAATGCATGGGATATCTGGTCCCTGCCAGATTACGCAATTAGATGAAATTGGATTGCATCCTTCTTGTGTATCGTTTGATTTTATTGGAGTTGCCATATATATAATCTACTTAAATTTTTAATCATTTCCAAATTATGTAAAGTCTCCTGTACCAGAAACATCTGTTGGAGGGGAGCATGCAACAACAGTAGCCGCAGGACAATCTGGTACTACTACAGCAGCAGGTGGAGTAACACATTCCCCAGGAGGATTTATCAAGCTGTAATCAGAAAGTTCTTTCTCAATCCACAGTTTGTCAAGATCAACTCCTTCACAGCAGTTGCCCATACCATTCTTGATGGTATTAAACAGTTTGTAATAGTTATTGGCAAACTTAGTATTGACTCTAATATCGCATTCTGAATCAGCAATATGATAAAACTTCTTTACTGGTTTTTGTGTTGTTCTTGTAAAGACTGTAGGCTCTGGGGCTGGTGTTGGTAAACAACAAGTACAGTCTGCATAACCTCCTTGAGTTACAGTTACCGAAATAAGTATTTCTTCTGTAAACTCTTGAAATTTCTCAACTGTCCAACAGCCTGTTTGTTCTTCTATATTTATAACTAAACCATCATTAGTAAGTAATTCAGCTGTAGGTTCTGCATATATTACTTGTTCTATATCACAGTTAGTTAGTGTATAATATATAGGTATACATGTATCACAAGAGTCATAAGGATCACCACTAACTGTAAGGACTTCAGGAGCAAAGTCGGGATTTGTGTTTATTCCTACTTGCCAACAAGAATTAGGATATTCAACAAGTTGAACTGTTTTGCTAGGTGTAACGTATGCTGAAAAATCCTGTGTTGTATATAACACTAATTCTACATCTGTGCAGTTATAAAGAGCATAAGAAGGATTGCATGCAAGGCAGTCATTAAATACAGTTGTAACAATTACAGATACAGCATCTGGGCATAGAGCATCAGGAAGTTTTGTAATCTCCCAACAAACATCTGATCCTTGTATCTTAATAATATTTGATTCATCAAAATAGTCAGATAAATCAGTATCAGTGATTATAGAATCTGCTATGTTATTACAGTCAGTAAGTTCGTAACAACATAAAGGTATGTTATATTGAAATGTGCAATCACATAATCCTCTTCCATCTCCTCCAGGTATAACTGGACATTCTGATGGGCAAGGAGGTGCAGGATAACTATCATTGATATCCTCTATAAGAACACAGGTATTATTTGAAGGTTCATAGTAATATCCAACAGCACATAAAGGAAGACCTGGTTCGTTTAACTCACAATAACCTGTAATAGGATTGTAAGTTGTTTTAGTAGGACATGTACCACAATCAGTAGGAATACTTGAGTCTAATGCCCATCCCCGTGCTGATGGTGCTAATTCACTAGTTGATGTTGTACCACCATCTATAGACTTAAATACCTCAGAGTTAAAAGAAACTCCAGGAAACATTATAAGTATACTATTGCTACTAAAAGCATAAATAGACTTATAAGTTACAGCACCAACTCCAAGATTACCAGTATTAGTCCATGTAAGTCCTGTATCACCACTTCTCCATATATCACCAGAAACATCTATTACATAGATATAATTAGAGTCATATGTATACATAGCATTTCTGTCAATGCTAGTACCACCTAATGATTGACTAAGTGAAAAAGATGCTCCAGAATCAGAACTATAATAGATTCCATCACCCGTTACAATATTTATCTTAGTATTATTAGAAGAAATTCCTGTAATAGGATCATCAGCAACAATAGGTAAATCACCATTTAATACAGTCCATGTTAGTCCACCGTCTGTTGTTCTAAACAACTTATCATAGATAGACATGTAACCATCATTGTAGTTCTCAAAGTAAACATCATATGCATAAATACTTGCTACAGGAGCTGTGTATGCTCCATACATTGTAACAGGATTTAAGCCACTATTTACAAAAGAATTACCACCATCGTATGAATGTGATATTTGAGAACCAACTGCAATAACACGTAATGAGTCACGATGTAAAATCTTTATCCAATTAATACCATTAGTTGCTGGTATTAATGCATAAGTACTACCACCATCAGTTGATTTATAAATCCCTTGATATGCTGTGCATATTAAAGAATTATAGGCATAGTAAGGATCAACAGAAATATCTCTTACAGTAGCTACCGGTGCTAAACCAGTAGCAGGGACGGTTGTCCATGTAGATCCCTGATCATCAGATATATGTAACGGATCTCCTGTACCAAATAATGCATATGACCTTACTACCATTTCTTTATGGGTTTATTTTGACTGAATTTACAATTGGTGCTGTACCATTTCCTTTTTCTACTAGAGGTTTTGATGCACATTTGGTACATCCTGATCTACCATTTGGTAAAGTTCTTTTTTGACATCCACATGTCATTGTAGCTCCACAATTTGCACATTTTGCCATATCTCTGTTGGTTTAAAAGTTATTAGCATTCTCCACAGCCACAACCACATGAAAGTTTGGTTACTCTTTTATCTACATAGTTGTAGATTTCCATACCTCTTGCCGGTTTATGGCAGTACTCTACTGTAGCCTTAGCTGCTTTCAACATAGTTTGTAGCAACTGTAATTCCCTTAGTTTTTCTTTTAGGGGATTCTGTGGCTCACATCCTTGTACATCAAGGCAGCAGAGTAAGTTATTTATCTTATTCAATACCTTTGTGACTCTCAAGTGGTTATACTCTACGTATACTGTATCATTTGGACTAACACTATAACGTACAATATAAACACCATCAGCAAATTCATTGTATGTATTACCACAATTAGCTGTCTGTAGACCTAGTCCACATGCACTGATGTTTTCCAAAAATCCAGGTTCAAGGTTTGTAACCTCATATGCCGTAGTAAATCCAGGAGGAGTTATCTCAATCTTGAGACATTCAACTGGTGCTAGGTCACTATAAATGCTTGCATCTACTACACGGAATATACATCCTGTAAGGGTATCCGGAATATCTAATGCTAATTGATGTTTTTCCATCGCGTTACAAATATAATTTAGATATTAGAAAAAAAAGGGAGGAGTTTTTTTGGCTCCTCCCTTTTTATATTCAATTTCCTTAATGATTAGGATTAATCCACATAAATTTCTCCAGGATTAACAGCAGCACATGTTTCACATTTGTTGAATGATGTATCAAGTGAAATACAATCTTCAACACCAGCTGCAGTCAACCAGTCAAACATAAAGTCTTCAAATGCTGCATTACCAGCAGTTGTGAAGTAAAGTTGTTCACCTGCATTAATTGCTACTGTACCAGTGAATGTTACAGTCAATGCTTCAGAATCTACACTTTCTACTGTTCCTGTGTAAGCTCCACCATTGATTGATACAGTCATACCTGCAATAATGTTAGTAGTACTTAATACTGGAACAGTATCAGTAGTATTATCATCAGTTGCAGTAGTACATGCTGTTGCAGTTGCTGCAATTTCCAACAAGTATTGGTCATTATCAAATGTACCAGTAGGGTTGTTGAAACGTGGAACATTATGTTGGATGTAGTAACGAGTATACTGAGAGTTCTTATCAATAGCATTGAATACATCAGTACCATTGGTAATCTCACGGATACGAAGATCCATTCCAGTGTAGAATGGTTGCTGAGCATATCCTTCAGTAAGAATCAAACTACGAAGAACATTTTCTCCATAACCAGCACCTTGTACAGGTAAACATTGGTTAGTTACACACAATCCTGTAAATTCACATGGATCACCAGTGTAATCTACCTCAGATGCATAGATCTTAACAGGCTCAATGTAAGCCAAGATAGAATCATTTGGATAGAACGTACAAGTTTCAAAACGTGTATCTACATATGCACCATCAATTACCAATCCAGCAAGAGTAGTATCATCACCAGGAAGAGTAGTAACACCTAAAACATAATCACTAAGAAGTTTCATATTAGCTTTAGAGTTAGTACCATCTCCAAGTTGAACCCATGTTGTACCAGCATCCAATGAGAATGTGATATGAACTTGGATAAATGGAGTAATCAATGGACTATTCAAGAATGCAAAAGCCCATTTAGTATATACAATCAATGGATTAACTGCAGTTGGAGCCAAAGCATCGGCTGCACAACAACCAGTATAAGCATCAGCAGTAAAGTAGGTATTACGGCTCAAAGTACGAAGTACTGGAGAACCTTTAATATCCAAACGTAGGTAGTAAGTTTCTCCACACAAGAAATCCTTTTGGCAAGTGCCAGGAGTTTCATAGTTGTTCTCATTCAAACCAATAGTAACTTGGGCATTCTGAGGAGTTGTTGGATCTACACGGTAGAAACGACTCACATACTTTGGATTGATAGTCTTAGACTTTACAGTCTCAGAGTATCCTCCGTGGAATGGACCAATTTTATCATTAGGGTGAATTGATCCAGATACAAGTACCAATGGGCAACCTGTACTTGGATTAGCAGCTTGCCAATCCCAATTTGAAGGATTAACAAAACCAAACTGACCTAGAGTTGGAATATTATTAGTTGTTCCAAGTTTACCTCCGGCCTTACTTGTGAAGCCACTTGTTCCTACAAATAGCTTCGAAAAGGCATGGTTAAAATAACTCATTTTTCTTTAGATTTATAAATATATATACTCAATATAGTCTTTTTTCCTATGTGATGCAAGTTTTTACAAATAATCTTTCATCTCATGATCCAAAAGACGCATAGCAATTTTATCAGTACCAAATGCATTTATCTGATCAACCCAGTTCTGCATTTTGTTGTGCTCTTCTACTTGTTCCTTTAAGAACTTAAGAGCAAGATCATACAACATGTGATCTCCTTTTTTCATAGCATCACTAGCAAGATCTTTGATTTGCTTAGTAATAGTAATCTCATGCTCGTATGATTCTTGAATAATCTGTGGAAGACCTGTAAAGTCTTGTCCAGGAGCATCAAGTTTTGGTGTACCTGGTTGTACACCCATTGACAATAGATAGGTTCTAGACCAATCAGAATGTGCCAACTCCTCAGTAGAGTAGTTTTTCCAAAGTTTAGCAGCATTCATATAGCCATTATTATCTAGCCACATAGACATTGCAAGATAGATTCTAGAAGAATACTCCTCTTGTTGAATACGGTAGTTCAGATATGTAACGCACTCATCTGAAAGAAGGATGTTCTTTCCTTTGGTTCCGGGCATTTTACCCATTGGATATTTTGTAGCTTCTGTAGAAGTAGCAACAGGTGCTGTTCTTGTAAGAAGATTTCTTGGTTGTTCAGCCATTATTTTTATGTATTTACTTCAGATGAATTATTTGCAATACTATACTGATTCATTGATTCAATGTCTCCGGCAAGTACTTGCACAGCATTATCAATAAGAACCTCAACAATGTTGTCTTGGAACTCACATTCTACATTAGCTGTAGAGGTAGTAAGAGTATACGGGTCAACACAGTCTAGGATTTGGATCTTAACTGGTTCTCTGTAATACATTAAGGAAGCATCCACAACATCAAATTCATTGTTATTGTAAACCCTTACCTTATCTCCTACAAGAGTACAGAAGGTCTCTCCCCATTCAAAACTTGGTTTCTTCAGATCATCCTGGAGAAGAATAGGAACATTCTCCTCTTCTGCAAGGTAACCTACAAATAGATCCATTGGATCTACACAACAGTCTTTTTTACCGTATGCATTGATACGTTTAAATTGAAGGTAGTCTGCAGGTAACAAGTTAGACTCAAGATACAATTGTTTTTGAGTCAGTGGCATCGGTATTTCTTTTAGGAGATTCTGCAGATCATCAATCTTTCTTGTTGTCTGTTCATCTCCTTGCTTTTCAGCATTCATTCCAATAAGCTGCCTACGTACCCATTGGATCTGAGCTTTATTGAAAGCCT
>Ga0315909_10004590_pt1 | contig 16219 bp, 18 predicted proteins | sample LakEriMetagenome_11_FD_203527 | JGI IMG/M metagenome (GOLD analysis project Ga0315909, IMG submission 203527) | Freshwater fungal communities from buoy surface, Lake Erie, Ohio, United States - Buoy 2 MA125 | ecosystem: Environmental > Aquatic > Freshwater > Lake | place: USA: Lake Erie, Ohio...
GACCGTTCGGATTTAACTCATACATGGTGCAGCAACCCGTAAAGCGCGCGGAAGCTGAAAAACTAAAAGTCATCCGCAAGGGAGAGAAAGCTATGCCGCCTGATGTAAAGTATCTAGGCGTTGACCTGGGACAACAATTCAATGCAAATGTCGAATCAGACATTGACGATGTAACGCCGGAAATTCGCAGGCAAGCGCAAGATGACTTACGCGCACGATTTGGAGAAGGTGCAATCGGACCGAATGGCAAACCGACATTGGACGCTATCAAGCGACTTAGAGCGCAAATCAATCAGCGGTAACAAAAACAATTTTAATCAATGGCAAAAACACGTCAAGACCAAAATTCAGAATCCTTGCAAAATCAAGGGAAGAAAGTTATGGGAAGACCGACGAAACGCACGCCGGAAATCGTTGACGCTATTATTTCAGGGCTATCAAAAGGAACTCCATTGACGGTGATTTGCCGAGAGCATGGCATTTCTGACACTATCGCTAGAAATTGGATGAAAGACGATGAGGAACTTTCTTGCGACATCGCGCGCGCGAGAGAACTAGGATTTGACGCTATCGCAGCAGAGGCTTTACGCATTGCAGACACGCCTATCATTGGCGAGGAAGTCACCGAAAGCGAAGACGGCTTTCAAGTCAAGAAATCAGACATGCTAGGGCATCGAAAGCTGCAAGTCGAAACCCGCCTAAAGCTACTCGCAAAGTGGGATCCTAAACGCTACGGCGACAAGCCGGAAATCATCGTGAACAACAACAACACGGCAGCGAGCGCAACCGTTATCAATCTCCCTCCCGATCAAGAGGAGCAACTCAAACACTTGATTGAAACAACTAGAAGCAAAGTGAGGATAAAGCCATGAACAGCACACAGATAAGATACAGAAAAAGCGGGATTGATGAAAGACCAGTGACGTTAAGAGAAGCAAAAAGGCGCGACCCGAAATTTGACAAAGCGTGGGCGGAACTTGAGATTGACCCGCTTTATATCGAATTACTGAATCGCAAAAAGCAGAGCAAACAGCACGCGACGACACAACAAAAAAGAATATGAAAAGACGCAGAGATAAGCAAAAGAGATCAGCAAAAGCATTACGGGAGATTCAACAAGAGCAAGCGTATCAAGATGGTTTGTCTTCGCAGTTTATTTGTGACAACGAGCCAAAAGCAATATCTAAGGCATTCGCGCAAATCAACAACCCACCGCCCCGCAAGATTGGACAATGATGACCCCGACTGAGTTCTGTATCAAGATTCTAGGCATTGTGCCGTATCACTGGCAAATCGAGTGCATGGAATCCGTAGCCATGGAGCAACCGACCAGCGTAGTTGCGGCAAACGGCAGCGGCAAGACGGCGCGGCTGATTGCACCGCTCATCTTGTGGTTCTTGCATACCTATCCAAAGGGGCAATGTGTTTTCACATCTGGTTCATGGATGCAGATTGAAAAGCAACTATGGACGGCGATACGCACCTTTCAAGACAAGTTCCCGCAATGGCAGTTCATGCGTGAGGAATTGCGCACACCGGATGGCGGATATGCGTTCGGATTCTCGACCGACAACGAGGGGCGCGCGGAAGGTCATCACCCTAAGATACACCGAGACATTGACCCTGTGTTTCTCATCATCGACGAGGCGAAGACCGTGCCGAACGGTATTTTCGAGGCATTCGACCGATGCACTAGGCGCTTTGAATTGTGGACATCATCGCCAGGCGCGCCCCGTGGACAGTTCTATGACTCGCACCACAAGAACGCGCCGATGTATTTCACGCGCCAAGTGCCAAGCACGGAATGCCCACACATCGACCCTGTCACGCGCGAACGGGATTTGCAGAAATACGGCGCAGATCACCCTTGGTATCGCTCAAAGCATCTCGCAGAGTTTAGCGAGGATTCCGAGTTGCTATTGCTCCCACCTGACAAACTTAAAACATCGCTATGCAATCAGCCAGAAGCCAAGACAGCGGGGCAAATAGCGGCATTCTGTGACTTCGCAGCGGGAAGGGATGAAAACTGTTTGGCAGTCAGGCGCGGCAATACGGCGAGAATCGTCAAGGCGTGGGTGGAGAAGGACACAATGCAGGCGGTTCAACAATTCATACGCTTGTTTGAATCTGAAAAGCTCATGCCGTCTCAGATATGGGGCGATGCAGACGGATTAGGCACGGTGATGATTGACGCACTGGCAGAATGCGGGTGGCGCATCAATCGCTTTCATGGTGGGCAACCTAGCAGAGAGCCGGAGGAATACGCCAGCATGATTGCCGAAGTCTGGCACGTTGGTTGCAGAGAGATTGAGCGAGGGCGCGTGCATTTGATTGACTTGGACAATAAGACGTTTGAACAGCTCTCGACACGGAAAAGCGAATGGGCGGCGAATGGCAAGTTGCGCGTGGAGGACAAGGAAAAGATGCGCTCACACGGGCTGAAATCACCAGACAGGGCAGATGCTCTACTAGGGTGTATCGTTTGCGGTCCGAGCATGAACGGGCAAATCACGGGAGAAACGCAATCACTAATTCGCCGCAATGACTTCTCTACACGGGCAATTCGTAAGTTTAACGCGATTTAGTGAAAGATTGAGAAAGTTGGTGCGTATTTTGAGGCGCATGGAGAAATGCATTTCTAAATTTTACCACCTGAAATACGTTGGAAAGAAAAACTCGCTGCATCATGAAATCATGGTTGAGCGCATCATTCCGCAAGAATACGCTGGCAATGAATATGCGAAGCAAATAAACGGGATTTATCATGTGCCTGACATGTTTGCCACGCTGCATAGATTTACCAAATTTGAGGCTTTTTATCTAAAGCCAATACGCATGGCGAGAGGATATATGCATGGAGAGCGCATCATTTCTATTTGCTATACATCAGGATCTATTTGCGAAGACTGCTTTTGTTTTGAGCATAATCCATACGGGAAATACAAGATGCCAGATGACGCGATTGGCAGATTCCGTAATATAGCAAACAGAAAAGACCTTGCGGATTTTATAAGACAAGCAAGAAAAGAAGCGGTTGCATTGACCAAGCACAAGTGCGAATCATGCACGCGAAAAGCGAAAGAAAGAGCGATGCAGATTGAGCTTGATGAGCTAGACAAAATTATTGCAGATGCTGCCGAAGAATTGACACATGAAAAAACCAAGGATGAAAGCGAGTTTGCTGTCAGTCACTTGTATCTAATGAAGTGCGAGCGAACAGGGTTTTACAAGATAGGCAAAAGCAAAAATCCAAAGCACAGAGAAAAGACCTTGCAAGCGGAATCCCCTAGCATAGCGATGGTTGCCGTCTTTCAAGAGCAAGGATGGCAGGAGAGGGATTGGCACGAATATTTTGCGCGGCATCGAAAAAGAGGCGAATGGTTCAGCTTAAACAAGGTGCAAGTCGCTTATATGTGCAAAACGGTATCAAAGCGCAAAGAATCAGAATGCGCCATTAGTTAAAATTAACACTTGACAAGCTAACCTTAGCTAGTGTAAAGCGTTTGCATGACTCCCGCCGAACGTAAAGGCATTGTTGCGCCATTGCCCGCCAATTACCGCACGAATGATTTTGACCTAGCCAATGTCACGCCTGAGCAGGTGCGGCAGATTCTGCGCAATGTTCGCACAGGGCGCTTGGAAGATCAAGACCGCCTATTCCGCATGATGGTGGACACATGGCCGCGACTTCGCAAGGCATTAAATGAGATTGCGGGGGCGGTTTCTAAACTACCGCTTGAAATCAAAGCGCCGATCAGGGAGGGCATGGAAGAACCAACACCACAAGCGCAACGCATCACCGATGTTGTCAAACGCGCGCTTGAATCATACGCACCGCAGCCGCAAGCGTGGGAGCTTGACTTGCAAGGCGTAATCAAATCGCTGATTGACGCATATGCCAAGGGAATGAGCGTAGCTGAAATCGTATGGCAGAGCGCGAACGGCATTATTTCGCCCCGTTGCTATTGCCCTATTCCGGCGAAGTATCTTTCTTATCCTAATTCATCGGACCAAGTTGATCGTCTGATGATTGCGCCGAACGGTGTCAATTCTTCACAGCTAGAAGACTTTCCGCCTGACAAGTTTCTGATTGCACAATGGCAGCAAGGAGGAATGCATCCGATTCATGCGGCTAACTTGCGCGCGCTCACAAAGTATTGGCTCGCTAGCGTTTACGGCTTAGGTTGGATGATGCAATACGCGCAGCTATTCGGCATCCCCTGGCGGCATGTCGAAACGGACGGCACGGCAGAGGCAATGACCAGCGCGGAGGACTTACTCGAAAGCATCGGCGCGAACGGATGGGCAGTTACAGGCAGCGGCGTTAAACTCAACATCGTGGACGGCGTTTCAGGCAGCGCAGACGGATTGCCACAGGTGGTATTGCAGGACATTGCAGACCGCGCGTGTGACATTCTGCTATTAGGTCAAACGCTCACCACTGACAACACCGGAACAGGCTCACGCGCGCTTGGTGACGTTCATGCTGGCATCCGGCGCGAATACATCGACGCAGTAGCATCATGGATGGCGGGAATCGTGACAACGCAGTTGATTCCAGCAATCGTGCGCGTGAATTTTGGCAAGGTGGCAAGTGAGGACATGCCCTATGCGGAAATCATCGTGCCAGAGCCGAAAGATCAGAAAACAGTAGCGGAACGACTCAAAATTATCACCAAGGACATTGCGCTTCCTGTCACTAAAAAATGGATGTATGAAATGCTGGAAATTCCAATGCCTGAGGATGGCGATAAACTCTTTGGCGATGATGACGGCATGGATGAACCGGATGTGCCAGAAACGCCGGATGATGATACAGACGACGACGAATCCGATATTGACCTAATGCCAAGCGAGGAAATGGCACAAGCAGCAATGAAGGCGCTTGACGCAAAGCGCAACAAGGGAGACAAGGAGAGAGGCATGGGAAGCGCATACGTCATGCGCGCGCGTGACATTGCCGACCGTGTGCGCATGGATCCAGAGACGATTAAGGCGATGGCATTGTTTTTCCAGCAAGTCGAAGCTAGCAATCAAGACGGCTGGAAAGAAAACGGCAAACGCTGGCAGGAGTATCACGCTTTCGGCGGTGATGCTGGCAAAGCGTGGACAATGGAACGTATCGCCAAACTGAAATGATTGATAAGCGACAACTCCGCGAACTAGCGAGAACATGGCTTGCTCCCATGGACTCGACGCTTGCGGATTTGTTGGACAAAAGCAATCGCATGACGATAGGTGCATTTCAGCGGGAAGTAGAAAGCGTGATTGAGCGCATTCCGCAAATGTATGGAATGCTAGACAAGCGAGCGTTTGAAAATGCACTTGTCGAAGAAATGAGCGAGGCGGCAGCGAAAGAATTATGAACACTGGCAAAACATTCTTGCGAGTTAGCGTTAAGACTAGCGGGTTAGATTCCGCCTTGTCATCCATGATAAAGCTACAATCGCCACAGATGCGCCGAAAAGCTATCGCAGCAGGCGCGCACGAAGCGGAAGTAGTAGTGCAAGCGTATTACCAGAACCGAGGGCGCAATCTTTGGACAAATGGCGTAGGTCCGACACACGGCGCAGGCAGGCGCGTAACGCAATGGTGGCGCGGCACTGAGGAATGGACAGTGAAAAGCTCAAACGCTACAGGCGCAGTTCTGGAAAATGACCACATCGGACTATCGCAAAAGATCACAGGTGGAACGATTAGAGCCAAGCGGAAAAAGTTTCTAACGATTCCAATACACCCACAGGCGCATGGATTGACCGCAAAGCAATTCAGCCGCACGATTGCGCCGCTTTTTGTCATCAAAGGCGCGCTAATGATGGCTGGCGAGAACGAAGGTGATAAACCGATTGGAGTTTACGCACTGAAAAAGTCAGTAAATCAAAAGCCATGGCCAGGTGCATTGCCGCCAGAAAATAGCTATGTCACGGCATTCATGAATGGTGTTCTTGATGTGATAGAAAAAGACGTTACAGTATAAAGAAAAATCTTTGTATCCGTATTAAATAGACATGCAAAGATTAACGCATGTCTGGCACGAAAGTAACCGCCGCTTTTCAATCTGAGTTGACTCAGGTGGAAAGTATCGTTTACTTGCCAGAGGGCAAACATCAAATCAGCGCAAGCAAAGGCGGAAAACCTGCCGTGCTGACTGTTGAAGTAAACGAAAGCATTCTCGCATCGTTCCGCGAACAACTGAAGGAGCGCCAAGAATCTAACGTGCGCCCATTTGCTGGATTTGACCACAAGACCGGCGCGGCATCTTTTATTCCTCAAGAGTTCCGCTACGAATCCGGCGTTGGCTTGGTGCTAGACGTTGAATGGACGCAAGCCGGACGTGCTGCAATCGACGGCAAGGATTACTCCTATTTCTCTCCTACGTTCCTTGTCGATGACAACGGAACACCTGTCGGACTACCTAAGCGCGGCGAAATTGGATCGCTGGTCAATGACCCCGCTTTCGAGGAAATCCCGCGCATTGCCGCATCTCACAACGAACAACCAGAAAACAAAATGATTGAACATCTAATTGAACTTGGACTTGTGGAAGCAGGTCACGACGAAGCTACGGCACTTGAAAGCGCCAAAGCAAAACTCCAAGCATTGCGCGCCGATGCTGAAAAAGCAAACACCGTGCAAGCAAGCGCCGACATTGCCGCTAGCAAAATCGCAGACCTTGAAAAAGAGGTTGCCGATTTGAAAGCAGAGCAATCCGCCGCTGTTGAGGCTGAGGCAAATGCAGCCATCGAAGAAGCCGTGACCGCTGGACGCATCGCGCCACAAGATGACGCTGCCAAAACATTTTGGTTCAACTCTATCAAAGCTGATAAAGCAAACGCCAACATTCTCAAATCCATCCCCTCCAAAGTTGACCTCGAAAGCAAAGTGCTTGCTGGTCGTGTGGAAGAACCTAACAAACCAGAGCTTAAAGGCATTGACAAGGTGCAAGCCGTATTTGCCGCTCAAAAAGACTAATCTCCAACAACTAAACTAACATGCCTAATAACCTGACATTACTTGATTTGGCGAAACTTAACGGGGCCGACGCTGTTGTTGGCTTGATCGAAGAAGTCGCTTCCGTCTCGCCTGAGGTGACTATCATCCCAGCGCGCACCATCCGTGGAACGTCTTACAAGACCGTTGCGCGCAACTCCCGCCCATCTGTAGCTTTCCGACAAGCTAACGAAGGAACGGCAGCTACTAAATCCAACTTCACCGAACGCCTTGTAGAATGCTTCATTCTCTCCGCTCGCATCGAAGTTGATAAAGCTGTTGCGCGTGGCTACGAGGACGGCGAAGCTGCCCTGCAAGCCATCGAAGCCGCTGGCGTGATGAAAGCCGCTCTCACTACCGTGGGAACGCAAACCATCTACGGCGACTCCGCAAGCTCCAAAGGCTTCACCGGATTGCAAACCCTGCAAAGCGCGCTTGGTGGTGATATCATTGTTGACGCAGGCGGCACAACCGCAGGCACAGCATCGTCGGTTTATGCAATCAAAGCTGGCAACACTGGCGTTTCCTACGTTTACGGCAACGGCACAACCTTTGACCTTAGCGCATTCCGCGAAGGCGATGCAACGGACGCAGCAGGCGCGCGTTATGCCGCGCTCATTGCAGACCTCACCGCATGGATTGGTTTGCAGTGCGTGAACAAGTATGCAATCGGTCGTTTGAAAGATTGCACCGCTGATTCCGGCAAAGGTGTTACCGATGCTAAGATTGCCGAGCTTCTCAGCAAATTCCCGATTGGCGAGACTCCCACTCACTTGCTCATGAATCGCCGCAGCGCATTCCAACTGCAAACGAGCCGCACGACAGCGCCGAACACCAAGCAAGAAGCCTTCACGGGCATCCTGCCAGGTCGTCCGACTGAATCGTTTGGAATCCCGATCATCATCACGGATTCCATCACCGACACCGAAACCCTGAGCTAATCACTAACGAAACAAAATCATGTCATACGAATTTAATCGCAATCAACAGGACGCAAACTATACGTCCACAGTAGCAATCGCACAGGGTGGCGCTAACTCCGCAACCTTTGATCTTGAACAGCCTGTCGGTGGTGACATTGAAGGCTTTGTGATGGAGATTGCCGCGCCTGCCGCCGCTGGTATTACTGACGCGAAAGTAGTGACCTACACGGTCAAAGACTCCGCTGATGGCACTACCTTTGCCGTTCTTGATCCCACTATCGTGACGACCCAAACCGCCGCTGGTGGTGCTGGTATCGCCGCTAAAACGGTGCGCATCAAATTGCCTCCCATCACTCGCCAATATGTGCGAGTAGAGCAAACCATGACTGCAACCGCTGGCACTGTCACCGGAAGTATGGTCGTGAAGTTGCTTTTCTAATACTCTCCAGTGTGGTGTATTCATAGCAAGGGCGCGCGGGTTTAGTATTTCCCCGCGCGCCCAAACTAAAACTTTTATGGCGTGGGCAATTCTAACATTTTCCGGACTTCGCGAACGCTTGTCATCTGACGAGCTTTCCGCTTTGTTGGATGATTCCTCAACGCCAGAGGAAAAGTGCGAATCAGTATTGCAGGACGTGGCACAAGATTTTGCTAGTCGCGTGAATGCTGGCAGGCGTAAGCGCGCTTTACCTCCCGTTGTCAATACTACGCGATATGTTCCATCCGGCGCACAACGTCACGCATACGCCATTGCGCGGCGTGAACTGACAAGCGTATTTCCGTCATTGGCGCAATACAATGGTGACGATAGAAAAGCGGATTTCGAGGAGGCGAACAACTACCTTGACGATCTTGCCAACAACAACGCCGACAGCGATGACGCAGGCGCAACTTCATTCATCGCAACAACCGCGCGCAGTTTCCGATATGGTGGCAGCACTCTAATGGATTTTTCCACATCGCCATGAGCCTGATTCGTCAAATCGTCGAAAGCATCGCTGAAACATTGCGCGATCACGACTATTTTCGCACCGTGCCATTGATTCCGGTAGTGGTGGAAGACGTTAAAAACATTGACAGCGAGATTGAACGCGCGATGAAATCCGCTGGCGTTATGTGTCTAGTAAACTTCGTTGGAAGTGAGACAGATACGCCCGATACGCCTGGACCTAGCATGACACAATCGCGCTTTCAAGTGACAGTGAGCGAGATTCCGAGCGTGTGGCGATCTTCTCGCGCTGGTCATGTTCCATCATGCACCGAGATAGCGGAATCAGTAGCGCGCATCATCCATCACACGCAACCATTTGACAAAAACGATATTGCATTGACGGGCGGTGTTTTCATTTTCGATGGAATGTCACAACTCGCAAACGATTCTTTTTTGACACAAGCCGTATCATTTGTGATACCAATTCAACTCTCCAATTTAGAACCAACCCGATAATATCATGCCAACATTCGACAGAACAACAATTGTGCGTGGTCCTTGCAAGATCACCTTTGACAGTGCCACTTTCTACAGCAAAGGCAATGTGGTCTTGACCACTGCACTCACCACCTTTGACAAGGTGGCAGATGCGTATGGTCCTGTGGGCAAAGCAAAACAAGACTTTTCCTGTGTGGTGGAGTTTGAACCAACAGGTGAGATTGAGGCACTCACTGTTTTGTATGCGCTTGGTAATACCGCAATGGGAACGGGCATTTACGGCGCAACTGATAAGCCACTTGTCATCACCGCGCTAGATAAAACCTATACCATCAAAAACGCCGCGATTACGCAGATTCCGAGCATTCGCGCAACCGCAAACAATACCGCGTTCGGTAGCGTGCAATTCACGGGTTTGCTTTCTATCGGCGGCGATCCAGCAGACGTAACCGATTACATGGCACTTTCGACAGGTGGCGCAATCGGCACGGCGTTTGACCCTAGCAAGATTATCACAGCGCCATACACCGCAACGCTGGCAGGTTCGCTTGCATTCATGAGCGAAGCAGGTTTTGAAATCGCATTCGACCTTGGACTGTCGCCCATCACAGTTGACGGCATCGGCACGGTGGATATGGCTTTGCAATCGCTAGGCGCAACCATTACTTGCATTCCGACAGGCGTGGCCGTTGACGCATTCCAGACCTACTTTGACACGTTGGACGCAGGCGAGGACTTGGCAAGCGCATCTCTCGACATTTCCACAGCTACAAGCGGAGGATTAAACTTCGATTGCGCAGCCGTGCAGATTCTCGACCTTGCAAGCCGATTCTCGCCTAGTGAGAACCGTCTTGGGCAGTTGACTATGGCAGCTAAACGCACGTTTACCACGGGCGCGCCAAACGCTCTATTTACAGTCGCATCCGTTTAGTAAGATGAAGTATGTTTGTCAGACTCTCAAAAACTGGTTACGCGCTAGACCTCGCAGGCGAAACCCCGCAATCTGAAACTGTCGGATTCGGGATTAGCAGCGAGGGAGTATTTCAGCGCGCCGAGTATATTGATACAGCGCAAGCAACGCAGTTTTTTCGTGGCGGCAGCATGGCAAATGTTAGCTTCACATCGCGCCTTGAATTTCCAAGCGTGGCAGATGCAACGGCTTACCTACTGACAACGCCGCAAGGTTTGCTATCACAAACGGGGCAAACCGTCACAATCGGCACACTCACGGCATCAGGCACAAAGCAAATCGAAACGCTCACATGCGTGGGGAATGCTACGGGCGATGGTAACATTGCGTGGACTCTCACAGTTACCGACATCGGCACGCAGACGGGCAATACGGCGGTTTTGACAGGTGACACACCCGCACAATATGCGGTTAAGCTAGCGGCATCTCTAAACGCCGTGTCACTTATCCGCGCACGCTATACTGTCAGTGCATCCGGCGATACCGTCATCGTCACAAAACGCCAAGCGGAGGCGAACGAATCGGGAATGTCACTAGTGACCACAAACGGTTCGCCATCGCCAGGCATTACGGGCGCAACATCGGCAAACACAGCGGCGGGAGTAGCGCCAACAATCGGGAACGCAATCACATTATCTAACGTCTCATGCGTTCTCAACTTAGCTCAAACGGGCGTTTCAATCGCTCGCAACGTAACCTTACAGGGCAAATACTAAGCCATGGCAAACAAGAAAGTTCAGATCCAGATTGATACCAAAGCAACGGGAAGCGGCGCGAAGCAGACCATTGCTGATTTGAACAAAGTAGCAGCGGCTGCAGAGCAGACCGAAGCAAGAACAACAAAAGCCGCAATAAAAGGCGGCAGTAAAAAATCACAAATCGCTGGTCAAATTGGTTTGCAAGTGCAAGACATTGCTGTGCAAGCACAAGCTGGCACGGCTGCCACAACGATTCTCGCGCAACAGGGTTCACAGTTGCTTGGAATCTTTGGTCCTACAGGTGCAATTCTTGGCGGTATTCTCGCAATCGGTTCGGCAGCGGCAGGCGTATTCCTAAAAATGGGAGACGATACGCAGACCGCAGCGGAGAAAGCGGATAAGCTGAAAGACGCGCTGGAAGAAGTAAAGAAAAACGCGGAAAAGCTGAAATCGTCGGAAATCGACATGGGACGGCAAGCCGTTGATGAGGCAATCACGCTTGTCAACACCTTGCGCCAAGCATACGAGCAAGCGGAAGCGGCAGAGCAAAAATACAGCGATAGCGCATTGCAGAACGTGGAAGCATTGCGCATTGCAGAGGTTGAATTGCGCCGTTTGCGCGGTGAAGAAATCAATGAGATTGCAGAGGCGGGAGCGCGCCAAGAATACAATCAGAAACTTGTCGAACAAAAACGCGAACAAGAATTACGCGCGGCGGAAGAACGTAAAGCAGCGGCATTACAAGAACAGTCGGACGCGCAAGAATTATTGCGTTCGCGCGCTCATGCTCTTATTGTAGGTCAAGAAGAACTTGACCAACGAATTGCGCAGTTGGAAGCACTGCGACTGCAAAAAGCAGAACTTGAAAAGATTGCAGCGCAACGCATTACACCTGGCAGCACTGGCGGATATGCAACATCAGTCAAGCCTCGAAAAACACCCGCCGCGCTTACAGCGGAAACCGCGCTGGGCGGAATGGATGCGCAATTCCAACAGCTACAAGGGCAGATTGACGCGCTATCAAAAGCGACAACAGAGCAAGGCGGCGAGCTATACAATGGACTGATTCAAGCAGCGCAAAAGCTAGCTGATGCACAAGCGAAATTGCCAGCTGCATTGCAAACATTTGAGGCGGAAGCGGCACGAATCAATGAAGCGGCAAGCGTGGAGCAAATCAAAGCAGCGGTACAGGGTTCTGTTGACGTTGCCAAGCAGCAAGCGGCGGAAGTAAACGCATTGATAAAAGAATTTGTTCCTGCAAATGAGCAGCAAGCGCAAGCGTTAGCGGAAATCAAATCAAGAACTGTTGATTTGAAAGTTGATGCAGAAGAAGCCCCCATCGTTGCAAGAAATCTAGCAGTAATTAAGCAGGCGCTTTCTCTTAGTAATGCCGAAGCCGCAAAAAACAGCGATGAAATTATCAAGTCATTACAATCGCAAGTTATCATTCTGAAGTTACAAAACGATCGAATCCGAGCTTTGCAATCTTACATCAAGCCTATTCAGTAAACTATGGCATGGAATCTACAGGGCGAAACAGGCAAGGCATGGGACAACACCATTGTCAGCATGGAAGCGCGCGCCGTTGACGCTGGGCAGATTTCTTTTCGTAGCTTTGACGTTGACGAATTGACCTTGACCGTCATCCCCGAGGATTTCCGCACTTACACCGCGCCGGAATTAGGTCAAATCGTGCGACTCTATAGCGATGCGACATTATTTTTCACTGGCACGGTGACAGATACGCAATCGAGCGTTTCAGGTGGCGCGCAATCGCTCACAATTACCGTTTCTGGCCCTTGGTGGTGGATGGAGCGCGTCAACTATACAAGCGCGCAAACAGACGGCACGGGAGCAAGCGCCACGCGCATGACGGGCGTTTTTGGCGATGCTACGAGCGGCACGAATCTAAAGACCGCCATTGAGACTGCCATTGATACCATTGCCGCGCTTGGAGTGCCGATTGCGAACATTGCAGGCGGTTCGGCAGTGGCAACGTATTTTCAAGTTCCGCGCGTGACATTGAATCAAGGCACTTGTGCATTTGTCATGACCGAGCTTTGCCGCCTTGTGCCTGATACGATGGTTTACTTTGACTACTCGACCAGCACACCGACGATGCAAGTCACACGGCGAGGAGTAGCGACAACTCGCACGTTCACGCTTGGCACTTCGCCAGTGGAATCAATGAACATCCGCCCCGTATTTGAGATGAAGGTGGATCAAGTTGCGCTGCCATACGTTGAACGCGATGCAATCGGACGCACGAAGTATAACCAACAAAGCAGCGGCACACCCGCAACGGGCAGAGTGCAAATCATCACTGTATCAGGACCGGAATTAGACACGTTTTTGCCGAATGACTTATTTGAGACGCAACCTGTCAGAACATACGCCACGCTTGAACCGTTTGCGCTTGCTAGTGACTCACAATTCAAATCCGCTATTGATCTTGGACTTGCGAACGAACTACAATTTCCCACAGCTAGCAAAACTTTGTGGGCTAGCGTTTCAGCGATTGGAAACAGTAGCAGCGGCACAACTCGCACGCTTCCCGCTGCAGTTTACACCGGATTGGATGGCAACCCTGTTTCCATTTCTGGTAAGGTGTTTCTCACGCCTGACAACGTAAATGAATGGGCGATTTCAGAATATGAACTAATTCCAGTCGTGGCAACTGGTCAATTTTGGTATGACTTCCTAGAATCAATCACCTACTACACCGCAGGCGGCACGTTCATTTCTGAGACAAACTTCACGATTCCAGAGTGGTATTTCGCGCTTAACTTTGGCGGCGGTCAATATAACGGCTACACAGGTTCACGCACCGCCGCAGAGTTCCGCCGCTTATTCCTTGGCACTTTCGAGGCAGCGGGTTATCTCGCCCCCGCCGCATACCATTGGGCAGGCACGGCACGAAGTGGATCAGGCGCAACAACTATCATTCTCGCCACGGATGCTAGCACAACGGATGATTTTTATATCGGGCGCACTGTCACATGGCGCAAAACAGGCGGCAGTAAATTCACCGACACGATCACTGATTATGTTGGAAGCACGCGCGCGGCGACTCTATCAACTTCGTGGAGCGCGACACAAAGACCAGCATCAGGCGACACATACGAATTGGACGGGCATCCGCTTTACCGCCCCGCTGATTACTCATTTATTGCGCCCCCCGCAAATCTGGCTGCAAACTTACTTGCCGCGCAAAACTTCGTGCCATGGGAAGGTGATATTACTATTTCCGAGCAGCAAGCAGGCGGCACACGCTATCGAGGATGTAAGGTCAATGTCGCATCTAGTCTCACGCCTCACGCTAGCATGGGCGCGCTAGTATCATCGGAAACGCTAGACCTAAAATCCGGCATTACCGCGATTGAACTTGGCACACCTCCGCGCGTTGACTATCGGACATTTGTTGACAGAATCCGTAAAACGCCACAAGATAACATCGTTTTTGACGCATGAAACAGTTTGAAGTATTAGCAGATCAATTTGGCAACCTTTGGATAAACAAGGGATTCGTCATTGATTTGACGGCTAGCACAAGCGCATTCGTCGAACTTGGCGCGCCCGAAGCTAGCGTTTTTCAGAACAGCATCATAAACGGATTGCGAGCCGTGCAAAACGACCGTTTGATGTTCCTTGGCGGCAGCGGTCAATCATTGCAGATTTCCGGCACGCTTGCGGATTCCGCACCGCTAGCAAACTACGCGCGAACGGATGAGAATGAATGGCAATGGCGCGGCTTCACGATCACGGGCGATCCATCAACAGGCGCGGAACTATCAGACGACACAAATGTTCTTGCTGACATTTCCGGCGCATACACCGACTTTCCAGTTGGCACTTGGACGCTGACAACCTACGGCGAAAACACCTACAACGGCAGCGCGGCGGGAACGCTGACAGTGGCGCGCGAATCGGTTTTAACATCCGGCGCACCGCAATTTGTCAGTGCGTTTTTCACCATTGATAGCAGCACCTTAATCATCCCTAATAGCGGCACTTTGACAGATGGACTGTATATTGTTGACTCGCCCGATGCTGGTTCAATGATCGTATGGAATACCGGAGAATGGGAATGGCGTGACAACTCTGCGAACTACCTAGACGGACAAGGAACAGACCCTAACAATCCATATTGGACATACAGTGACGGCACGGATGATATTATTTTGTCGCCCGTGCAAGCTATCAATCCAGCATCCGCAACGGTATCAATCACATCAGGAACGGCACAAGCGGGGGCATTCGCTGAAACGGATTGGCTAACGTGGACTAGCGCCATTGATTCCGATTTTACAATCACCGTCAATAATGACAACACAGCGGATTTTGCAGATGCGACAAACATCATTGCAGAGCGTGGCGCGGCGACAGCGAGACAACCGCAGGGGGTTTACACTAGCACCACATACGGCGCGGATACCTACAATGACGGCGCGCCTTTTACAGTGACAGTTGGCTACACACCTCCTAACCCTCTATCCGTATGGGTATGGGTGGAAATTGAGCTATTATCCGGCGCATTTGTAAGCGCATCCGGTCCGTTTATTGGTAATTCACTTCCCGCAAATTCTGCCACGTTGGAAGTAATTCCCATTTTTTACACAGACGGCAACGGACTAGCAAAACAAATACAAGATGGCGCGATAATTTGGCGATGATAATACTTGACAATCAATCACAATATACTAGAAAACACACATGAGCGATCCGACAAGCAATCTATACAGTGGCGACGTTCTTTCATTTTCCTACACGGCGAAAGATGCAGATGGTGACCCGTCTGATTTGACGGGATGGACGGCGATTGGCGCGGTAAAAACTTCAGATCGTTCTGATACTGTGATTCTCAACCTTGCGCCAACGATTCCAACGCCTGCGAACGGCATCATTTTGGTGAATCAGGAAACAAATGACATAGAAGCTGGTCAGTATGTCATGGATGTTCGCCTTGTAAACGATGCTGATGCTGATAAGTATATCACAATTGACCGCCGCATCTTAAAAATCCGCAGACCAGTTAGCACATACACCGCGCCATGAGTATTCAAACCGTAGAAATCAGACAGTTTGCCGGACCCGCGACCGTTGAGTTGTCGAACGTTGGCATTCCTGAGATTGTGGAAGTGCGTCAAGGACCACAAGGGCCGCAAGGCACTCAGGGAATCCAAGGCGCAACCGGAGCCACAGGCGCAGC
>Ga0315909_10004591_pt1 | contig 16216 bp, 12 predicted proteins | sample LakEriMetagenome_11_FD_203527 | JGI IMG/M metagenome (GOLD analysis project Ga0315909, IMG submission 203527) | Freshwater fungal communities from buoy surface, Lake Erie, Ohio, United States - Buoy 2 MA125 | ecosystem: Environmental > Aquatic > Freshwater > Lake | place: USA: Lake Erie, Ohio...
TACCGCGTTTGTTACTACCGGGTTGGGACTTAAGGCTGATCTTGCCAGTCCCGCATTGACCGGCACTCCTTCTGCACCTACTGCGTCCGCTGGAACAAATACAACTCAATTGGCAACTACCGCATTTGTTACTACCGGGTTGGGACTTAAGGCAAACAGTGTGGCCCCTTCATTTACGGGCACAGTTATTTCTACTGGTGATGTTTCGTTTAACAGCCGATTGTCTGTTCTATCCGATGTTTCTTTTACCAGCAATTTATTCATTGGAGGAAGAATAAATAACACATTGTTGGACACGTCTTTGAATGCAAAAGCAAATATTGCGGCTCCTTCATTTATTGGATTAATTGTATCAGCCGGTGATGTTTCTATGAACAGTAAACTCTCAGTGTTGTCTGATGTTTCTTTTACCAGCAATTTATTTGTCGGTGGATCCATTGTCAATGCAGGATTGACTAACTCTTTGGCTCTTAAAGCAAATCTTGCAGCCCCTTCATTTACTGGCACAATTATTTCCGCTGGTGACATTTCCTTGAATAATAGAATATCAGTCACATCTGATTCATCTTTCAATGGCAATTTATTTGTTGGCGGAGTTATTTCTTCTCAATCATTGGAATCATTGTTATCATCATCCACCTTGAATATTGGTGCTAATCAAACAAACGGTACTCTTAATATTGGAACTAACGCAAGTAGAAGCGGAGACATTAATATTGGCACCGGAACAAACATGAAATGGGTTAATATTTGCTCACAAGGAAATGGAGTTGTAAGAATTAAAGGAAGTCAAACTTTGATTGGTGACTCTAGCACAAATTTCATTAATGTGTCAACAGCAACAAATGGATCAATTGATTTTGGAAGAACCGCGTCATCAATAAACATGGCATCTGATTCAACCTACACAACAGTTAATATCGCAACCGCATCTAATATGCAAGGATATGTTCAAATTGCGAATGGTAGTGGAACCCAGGGACCAAGCGGAAGAGGTGTTTACATTGGCAATTTGGGCGTCGGAGAAGTGAGAATTGAAGGATATAATTCTGCAATTAATGGTTCCGCGGCAGGACGAGTTGATGTTGGTACTAGTATAACAACAGGATCGGTTTCCATTGGAACCGGAATGACAACCGGTTATGTTTCTATTGGCGGATCATTATCAACACTCCATCTCGGCGGTGGGTATGTTTCTATTGGCGGATCATCATCAACACTCTATCTCGGCGGAAAAATTGTAAGTGATCATTTAGATGCTTCTTTTAACACAAGAGCACCATTGGCCTCACCTGCTTTAACTGGCATCCCAACTTCTACTACTGCTGGTGTGGGAACAAACACAACTCAAATAGCCACAACTGCCTTCGTTGCTGGAGAAATCAATGCCCTTATTAATTCTGCGCCCGGAGCTCTTAATACATTGAATGAGTTGGCGACGGCACTTGGAAATGATGTGGCATTTTCAACAACTGTTACAAATTTATTGGCATCAAAAGCACCATCAGCGTCTCCTTCATTCACCGGAACAGTAGTTTCTGCTGGTGATGTTTCTTTGAATAGTAAACTCTCGGTTTTATCTGATGTTTCTTTGAATAGTAAACTTTTTGTCAAAGGAGACGTTTCGTTTAATAATTTTGTGACAGTTGGCGGAAATGTTCATTCCAAAGGATTATACGCATCTGAAAATAGTTATGTCAAACAAATAAATGTTGGATTGAATTATGATTATTTTTATGGATTTGATAATAATTTGGTTAATTCTGGATTGGCAGGACCTTTATATAATTTTTCTAATAATGGAATATCTGAAACATACAGTTCAACTGATTTCCAAACTGGCACAAGTTCTATCACTTTTAATGGAACTAATCAATATTTAACTTTTCCAAATTTCACATTCAAAAACACAGGTTTTTCTATTGCCTTTTGGGGCAAATTTGATGTTTCTTCAAATATGTCAAGACCCATTTTTAATATTCAAGATGTTACCAATTCTCAGACAGTTCTAACATCATATGTATTTGCCGGAAATAATTTGTATGTTAATTATAATTTGAACGGCGTATTGCAGTCATCTATTTTTTCATCAGTAGCAAATGGTGACAATACATGGAGACATTATCTTTACACCATGAGTTACAGTGCAACAAACACAGGAACAATGAAAGCTTATGTTAATGGATCACTTGTTAGCACTGTATCAAATACATATTTTCCAAATATTGCGTCAACTTATAATTTCTATCTTGCCAAAAATTCAGTGAATCATTATCTTATTGGAAATTTTGATCAAATCATAATTCAAAATAATGTTATTAATGACGCGGATGCTTTAAAAATATACAACAAGTCGGCTGGAATATATAATTCAGTTGTTGGAACTGCGTCAACAAATATTAAAACTGGCGAATTAATTGTTAATGGTGGTGTTGGAATTGGTGGTAATGTAAATGTTGGTGGAATTTTGAATATTATAAGTGATGTTTCCATGAACAGCAATCTTTCTGTCGGCAGCAAAATAACAGTTGGATCAAGAGATGATGATTATAATTACTATTATGAGTTTGAGAATAATTTGTTGAATTCAGGAAAAACTGGAACTGCTTATGATGGGTCCAATAATGGAATTGCGGTGGCTTATGATTCTGATGTTTCAATTGTGAAATCTGGATTCTACGATCTAAGTTTGAATGGAACAACCCAATATGTCACAATTCCAAATTTTACATACAAAACCACGGGATTTTCCATTGCGTTCTGGGTGAAACTGAATTCTTCACAATTATTGAAAGATATTATTACAATTTACATGAGTGCGAATCAATATTTACAAATTAGCACTAACTCAATGGGAATCCCAGTTTGTAATATAAGATATTCTTCAACTCAGATAACAACATTAACAGACGATTTACATTTAAATAGCATTGATAATGATCAATGGACACACCTTGCTGTGACATGTTCTTATGCGGCCAATGGATCAGCAACGTCATCTGTGAATTTTTATATAAACGGAGACTCATATTTTACGCAGACAACTTCTGGATATTATCCAGGAACAGGTGTTCCTGCAACAATAACAATTGGAAAAACAGTTGCTTCAGCAAATTACACAAGAATGCAAATTGATATGTTGATTATGAATGATTCAGTATTTTCAAGTACCAAAATAATTGATCTGAAAACTCTTAGTTCTTATAAATATGATTCAACAAGTAATTTTATTGCCAATGATGATATTTCAATTAAAGGAAATGCGTCAGTAAAAGGTAATATTTATTCTAATAATATTAATGCATATGACAAAGACAGTCAATTTTATATTGGATATGAATTGTCTCACGGTCAAGAATTGTGGTTTGGCTCTGTTTTATGTCCGTCAATAAGATTAATGGCACCATTTTATAATATGTGTTCAATTGATAAAATTAATTCTAGTAATAGAAATCATGGATATCAAAGAACCGCAACAGCAACTACAACTGCGTTTACCACATCAGCTTCTAATATTGTCAACACCCCTATTCCCGATTTGGGCGTTTATCAAGTTGAAGGATGGGCAAAACTTACCTATTCTGGAACTCCAAGTAGCGGAACGTGGATTAGAGTTGGATTGTCAACCACATCAGCAACATTTAATGACACAATGACTAATGATAGTTATGTTTTGTCATCCGGAAATTTTTATGCTAGAATTAATTCAGTTATTCAATATTCAACAAATGGATATATTTATTTAATTGGTCAGTATGGAGGAACCGCGCCAACATCAACTGTAACCGCAAATATTAAAATTACAAAACTTGCTTAATTCGTGAAAACTTTACATATACAGTCAAAAAATTGATTCACAAAACCATTCGGAGACATTTTAACAAATAACTATACTCTTTAAAATGTCTACTACTAATCTAGCAAAACAATATCAGAAGAAATCTGATAAGGAACACGTCCTTGATAATCCCGATACTTATATCGGTTCCAAGGAACGTGTTGAAGAAAATCTATGGATCTTTAATGAATCCACCTCTCTATTTGAACATAAACAAATCCATTATATTCCAGGTCTCTATAAACTCTTTGATGAAGGTATTGTCAACTGCCGCGACCACGTCGTTCGCATGATACAAAAGTCCAAGACCGATGACAAGACCAAACTTGTAACTTTTATTAATATTGACATCGCCGCCGATGGAACTATTACCATGGAAAACGACGGCAATGGCATTGATGTCGCCAAGCACCCCGAATACGATGTCTGGATCCCCGAAATGATATTTGGACATCTGCGCACTTCCACCAACTATGACAAGGAAGAAAAACGCATTGTTGGCGGTAAGAACGGCTTCGGCTTCAAGTTGGTTCTTATCTGGTCCACCGTGGGCCATATTGAAACCGTTGATCATGTCCGCGGTCTAAAATACACTCAATCCTTCCTACAAAATTTGGATACGATTTGTCCTCCGGAAATTACCAAGGTCAAGGGCGCGAAACCTTATACCAAGGTTACATTTAAACCCGATTATGCCCGGTTTGGGATTGACGGTCTGACTCCTGATATCATTGCCCTTTTGAAAAAGCGCGCTTATGATATTTGCGCCGTCACTGATCAAAGTGAAAAGAAGATCAAATTCAATTATAATGGCGCCCCTATTCCCGTTAAGAATTTCCAACAATATATTGATATGTATATTGGACCGAAGGATGGCCCGGATGCTAATAAACGCATCTATGAAAGCGCTGATGGGCGTTGGGAATATGCGGTTGCCTTAGCCCCCTCGCAAGAATTCACCCAAGTGTCTTTCGTAAATGGTATCTGCACTTACAAGGGCGGCAAGCATGTTGAATACATTGTCGGCCAAATTGTTAGGAAACTCATTGCATTTATTGAAAAGAAGAAGAAGATCAAGGTAAATGCCTCCGCCATCAAGGAGCAACTTATCCTCTTCTTAAGATGCGATATTGAGAATCCCGCGTTTGATAGTCAAACAAAGGATTTTATGAATACGCCATCCGACAAGTTTGGATCTACATGCTCTGTAAGTGATGCCTTCATTGAGAAGGTGGCAAAAATGGGTGTCATGGATATGGCATGTAATTTGACCGAGGCGAAGGAGAGTCGCGTGGCCGCTAAAAAGACCGACGGGTCTAAAACCAAGAATATCCGCGGAATAGACAATTTCATGGATGCCAATTTCAGCGGCACTGAAAAGTCTAGCGAATGCACATTGATCTTGTGTGAGGGATTAAGTGCCATGTCCGGTATTGTTTCCGGCTTGTCTTCTGGCGATCGTAATGTGATAGGCATTTATCCTTTGCGCGGAAAGTTGTTAAATGTTCGTGGCGAATCTCTTAAAAAAATCACAGACAATAAGGAAATCACGGATCTTAAAAAGATTTTGGGTTTAGAAAACGGCAAGGAATACAATTCTGCCGAAGATGTCAATCGGTCTCTCCGATATGGCAAAATCATGATCTTGTGTGATCAAGATACGGATGGCTCCCACATCAAGGGTTTGTGTATTAATCTATTCCACTGCGAATGGAAATCCTTAACCAAGATCCCCGGATTCATTTCCTTTATGAATACGCCTATTTTAAGGGCGAGCAAGGGAAAGATAACACTGTCCTTCTATAATGAAGGAGAATATGAGACGTGGAAATCGGGAATGGGCGGAGAATCCGCCTCTTGGAAAATCAAATACTTCAAGGGTCTCGGAACATCTAAATCTGAGGAGTTCAAGGAGTATTTCAGCAACAAGAAAACCGTAGACTTTGTTTATGAAGATGTTATCAGCGACAATGCCATTGATATGGTTTTCAATGATAAGCGCGCCAATGATCGCAAGACTTGGTTGATAGAGAAATATGACAAAAATGCTTATTTGGATACTACAAGCCCCCGCATTACTTATGAGAGTTTTATTGATAAAGAACTCATCCATTTCAGTAATTATGATTGCGGACGTTCTATTCCATGCGCCATTGATGGTCTTAAAATCAGTCTTCGCAAAATCTTATTCTGTGCTTTTAAACGTCGCTTAACCAGCGAGATTAAGGTGGCGCAATTCTCAGGATATGTGTCTGAACACAGCGCTTATCATCACGGCGAGACGAGTCTTAACGGCGCCATTGTGAATATGGCACAGAATTTTGTGGGGTCAAACAATATCAATTTGCTAATGCCCAACGGTCAGTTTGGAACCAGGCTTCAGGGCGGTGATGATTCTGCCTCGGAAAGATACATTTTCACTATGTTGAATTCTCTTACTCGCTACATATTTCCCGAGGCCGATGACGCTATTCTCAACTACTTGAATGACGACGGCACTTTGGTTGAACCTGAGCACTATGTCCCTATTATTCCTTTCGCTCTCATCAATGGAATCAAGGGAATTGGCACGGGGTTCTCGTGCTCGGTGCCCCCTTACAATCCCGCTGATCTGATTTCCTATTTGAAAAATATGTTGACTAACAAAGAAAACGGCGATTTGACACCCTATTATGAAGGGTTTACTGGAACCGTCGCCAAGATAGAATCTGACAAGTATTTGATCAAGGGAATTTACAAGAAGACGGGCGCGGATTCTATTGAAATCACCGAGCTGCCGATTGGCCGTTGGACCATGGCTTACACAAAGATGTTGGAGGAGATGATGGACGGATCTGTTGATAGGACCGGCAAGAAGTCAGCTCCGCTCATTAAGGATTTCACATCTTTGTGCACTGAAGTCAATGTGCATTTCATGATTCAATTTCCCAAGGGCAAGTTGGATGAATTGATGGCTATCAAAGACTCCGATGGAATAGACGGTGTTGAAAAACTGATGAAACTCTCTACAACAATCAAGACTTCTAATATTCATATGTTTGATGAGAATTGCAAGCTTAAGAAGTTTGAGAATGTTCATGAGATTGTTCGTGGATATTATCATGTTAGATTGGCTGCCTACAAGAAGCGCAAGGATCATTTGGTTGCGGCGATGCAACATAAGATGCTTGTCTTAACTAATAAAGCGCGATATATTGAATTTACGCTTATTGATAAGATTGATTTGAGACGTAAGAATGCCGAGGCGGTTACAAAGATGATGGATGTCAATGGATTTGATAAGTTGGCTGAAGGTGGTTACAACTATTTGGTTAAGATGCCGATGGATTCAGTGACGGTTGAAAACGTGGATAGACTCAGAAAAGAACGCGATGAGACTCAGAAGGAGTTGGAGATTCTTGTCGCGACAAGTTTAGAAGAAATGTGGATGCATGAATTGGATGTGTTGGAGAAAGAATATGCTGGATACAAGAAGGAGCGCGCGGAATTACAATTACTGCCGACGACACCTGCAAAGAAGGTTTCTAAGCTTCGCTCGTTGATTACCAATGGGGATCCCAAGAAGAAGTAAATTTGTTGATTGTTTTTCCAACATCAATATATAAAATGACGGAATTGACGCCAAGAACATTAAAAATGCTTTGTTTTGGAAATGATAGGCTGTGTAATGTTCAAAAGAAAAAAAAAGTTATGCAGCAAATTAGTGAAAAAATGAGATATAGTCAGATAGTAAATTCGGTCAATACCGAAGGTCGTAATACTACTGTTACTGATATTAACAAAATACCAATTGGATTTAGACCTGTCAGGGCAATTATTGTTCCTCCAACTAATTTTCGCATTTTTAGCTGATTTGCAATTGCATATGATTTTTTTATTTAGCAAATATATATAATGAAAAAGCCTGTTAGACAACCTGATGGTTTTTACCATGTTGATGGAAAGAAATATGAAATTTTGGTAGGATCTCGCACCCAGGTTCATAATGGAACTGCGTGCAAGACTCCGGGTGGATTGCGCAAGAGTCAATTGTTAATGAACAAATGGGGACGCATTGTCAGTGCCAAGAAACATGCCACTGCCAAGAAGGAGAAGAGACTGGAGAAGCATGGATTTTTTGCGCAAAAGGGCAAGTTTGGATACGTTAAGAAGACGGCTAAGCGACAAAGTCGCGGCACTTCCAAGAAATAAGCAAAGTAAGCGAAGTAAGCAAAGTAAGCGAAGTAATTAAACAAATATACACACACAATAATTTGTGTGTATATTTTAAGTAGGATGTCTGCGGATGAAAATAAACAAAAATTATTGAAACTCGGATTTAGCGATAATGAAATAAAAAAGGTTGATAAATTAATAGAGGAATTATACGATGGCATGAGATTGCGACGAATACATGATTTAATAAAATCCTCAAAATCGGCAAGGGACACCAAGCAAGCCATATTTTTGAAAGAAGAAATAATGAAAGATCGGTTGCAATATATTTATTTTTATAATGAATTTGCAAAAGAAATGTGTAGATTGTATTGTGTAGACTCCCAAAATGGGAGTAATGAGCAAAGTGTAGGTAAAACTGAGACTGACCAAAAAAGCTTGCAAGACAAAATGAAATACAAGGATAATTTGCATTTAAAAAACGTTATTAAACCAATAGATGGCATTCTTAATAAAATAAAATTTTACGATGATCTTGAGAAGCTGCCGTTAACATTTGATGACAAAATTTCACGATTTAACAAATACAATAAAATTTCATTCATGCGGATGAAGATTCGGTATTTTAAGATGATAGATGACATTAAAAGCACATGCGAAAAAGTCATTCAAATTATAGGTGAAAAAACCAATGATCCCGAACGGTTTCCACATTACATTCGGTATATAATAAATTCAATTCATATTGCGGAAACACGCGCCATTCAAACTCTTCTGGAAAAGAGACAAGCCCCAAAGGATAATATGGAATTTTTAAAACCTGCAATTGATGCTTTTGTTAAATTTAACAATATGAGTAAGAATGTTAACGTCAATATTAATACTCCTCTTGAAATTAAAGGATATCCGTTGGCACAAAAAGCTGGTGGAAAAAATATATATAATAATAATATAATGCCACGAAAAGTTGTTGTCTGTCGCCACAAAAGTTTCAAAAAATGTAAACGCGCGTCCGTTTCTTGCAAATACGTTTCTGGAAAAACACGCAAATATTGCCGCCGAACACGAAATAGTAGTCTTAGAAAGAAAAATTGATCTGTTTAACATGATTTTGTTGTTTTATATCACAAATAAATCATGTCCACATTTATGCCCTTGTTTATAATAATTCGCATTGTTTCACAAGTTTATGAAAAATGCATTTATTATTCAACTATAAAATCCGATTCTGAAGAAGAAAAAATGCTATGTAATGTAATATTATTCAGATATGAAAACATGCGCAAGCGCATTGTTGATGGTTATTGTGACAATGACGCTGGATTAAAATCAATTGAAGATTCAATTCGCGAAGTTATTGTTTATGAACAACAATATCAAGATCTAAGAAACTCTATTATAGATGAATATGAAGATGATGATTATTCAGGCGACATTGTGACTTTGGAAAAATGTCGCGACAAAACTGAATTGTTGAACGTTGCTATTAATTTGAATTTATCATACACAGAATTCAAAAACATCATTTCAACAGAAGATGAAGAAAATGAAGAAAATGATATACGCGTCACACATGAAGATCATCACAATGATGATGACATTTATAGTTAAACCGATGGTATAAATCCGAAGGTTAAAATTGCTCAATTATGTATATATGCGGCATGAATAAATTTCAAAATTTTGCTCAATTATTTTCTTTTTGGATTTTCCTGTGGTTTTTTCTTTATTATTTTGGATATTTCACAGAATACAATCCAAAATTGGCATTGACTGTTGGAATGGCGTTTGAAATTTTCTTAATTATTTTGATGGTTTTTAATGGCGTCTCTATCAGATACGTTCTGATTTTCTTTTTGTTGCAGATTTTCATTAAAGTCATTCCGTTGTATATTCTCCGAAACAAACCCATTGATCTTATTCCCGATTTGAAATCAACTATTATTGTTTTTTTCATTTATTTTGCTTTTCTCTATTGGAATGATGTTAATGTCATTGATTTCAATAAAAAAGCATTTTACAATTTTGCGCATGGAGTTCCCAATTCACCTTTTATGGATTTATTAGATTCAGCTATATATAAATGAGTCTGTGTAAATATAAAGATCTTTTTGGAAAACCCGGCGAAGGCATCCATTCTTGGCGCATATTTGATGTTGGCGTCATTGATGTTCTTACTACTATTTTGTTTGCTTATTTTATATCTTTTTTCACAGGCATCCGTCTTCTCTATGTTTTGCCCGCCGTTTTCCTTTTAGGCATTTACGTTCACAGGCTGTTCTGCGTCCGTACTAAACTTGATCGGATCCTTTTTCCAAATGTACAGTGAATACAAAGTTTACACAATTATATCATTGTTTTGTAAAGAGCAATACAATGACAGATACAGACAAAGGCAAGGGTCCTCTCAATTTAACCGATCTCATCTTATTCGGTCTCGGTAATATTGTCGGCGCCGGTGTCTTCATCATCATCGGAAAATCCATTAAATTCGGAGGCAACAAAACATTATATGCTCTATTGTCCGTTGCCCTAATCAGCATGATCATGGGATTCTGTTACATTGAAATTTACAGCCGATACAGTTCTAGCATCACCGAATATTTAGCGGTTAAAAACACCATGGGCGAAGGCGTCGGTCAAGTCACTTTATATGCCATATATCTTTTTGCGTTGCTTTCCGGCGTAACCATCGTGACCGCTATGTCCAAATATTTATGTAAATGTGATATGGTTTCAAATTTGAAATCATTCATGGATTGGTCTTCTTTAACTCATCATTCTAATCTTGAAACTGCGTTCTCTATCGCCATTCTCTTGATCATTGCCCTCATCAATTATCTCGGAATTGAAACTTCCAAACCCATTGCAAATACAATATCTATCGTCATGCTTGTCACGCTCATTGGAATTGTTTTGCTCAGTTTGCCTCACATCACCCTTGATAAATTGAACGCTCCAACTCAGTTTCCAAAACCAGTTGATGGCGGCGTTTCCAATAATCCATGGGACAATTTTGTTCTTTCTTCTATACTTTCTTTATTCCTCTTCAATGGGTATGATTTTCTGGTTAAAATCAGCGATGAATCTGCCGATCCCGAAAATAATAAGACTGCCCTAATTAGCTCTATCGGCATCACCACCGTCATTTATGCCATGATCATCGTGGCTGGCGTGTGCGTTCTCAATTATAAAACCGCCGGGTCTACTTATAATATTGTCACAAAGCTCTATGAAGTCCTAACAAATAGCCAATTGGCCTCCTTGGTTTATCTAGCGGGCATTTTCATCATGTTTAATACGGGATTTCTCTCCATCATGTCCGCCACGAAATTCATGGAAGGGTTGGGCAAAGATAATAAAATATTCATGTCTGAATTCTGGGCCAAGACCAATGCGTTTGACGCACCGTCCAATGCCATTTGGATATCCCTGGCCATTTGCGTTTTCTTTGCGCTTTTCAACAATGAAACCTTGATGGCCATTTTCTCTAATTTTAGTTGTATTGCAATTCTGATATTGATCTCTATCGCCCTCATCATTTTGCGGTGGCAAGAACGCGACAATTTGGAAGCACAACTCAAACACAATTATATTTGGGGCAATGTCGGCAACATCCCGGTGCCAGTCGTCGCCAATTTAGGCGTTCTATTTTACATCATGTATGAAATGTTCAAGAATCGGTTTTGGATTCATGTCATTTAGAAGTTGATTTATTGATTTGTGAAATCATAATAAAAGAATATATCTATTGTTTTATTATTATAAATGAACACTGTTATTATTCTTGCAGGTGGTCTTGGAAAACGCATGAACTCTGATGTTCCAAAAGTCCTTCATCGTGTCGGCGGAATTCCTATGATTGTCCGGGTTATTTTAGAAGCCGATCCGATCGCAAATCGCATCCTCATTGTTGTAGGAAAATATCGCGAACTGATAGAGATGGTAATCAATGATTCGTCCAATATTCCTTATGAAAAAATAGAATATGTGGATCAGCCCACGCCCAAAGGAACCGGTCATGCGGTTATGTGTTGCTTGCCATATTTGAAACAATATACTCCCGTTTTAATATTGTCTGGAGACGTGCCTCTTATTAAAACCGATACCATGAACATGATGATGGGCGGACTCAATGATTTTTGTGTGATGGCCACCACAATGGAAAATCCCACCGGATATGGAAGACTGTTGCAAGACAATGAAAAAAGATATTTTATTGTTGAGGAAAAAGACTGCTCCGATAGAGAACGCGAATGTAAACTAGTGAATTGTGGAATTTATTCTACTTATGGAAGAATCCTAATGCAATATTTACCTTTTTTGACCACCAACAATTCTCAAGGGGAATATTACTTAACAGACATTGTTAAAATACTTAGAAATCATCGTGTTGGGGCACAAATATGCGAAATCGGCGAAGAAAAAAAACATGAGGTCATGGGGGTAAATACTGAAGAAGATCTTAATGTTGTCAGTAAGTTTTGCCATGCTGATACCACCGATGACGCGCCATTTTAAATTTTATAACTTTTTAAACGCACATTTTCATCATATTGGAAAACTCCAATTCAGCAATCTCTATTTTCCTATATGATTTCAAATAACATCTCATGCAAACCAACACATCCACTATTGAATTATGCAGATTCTCCGGAATTGTGTCAAATAAATGCTTATGAAATTCTAGCAATGTGGGCCATTTCTTATAATATGTTATTTTGGATTGATCGTTTGAGCCGATGTTTTCTTTTGCCTTCATTATATTACAAATGTTTGTGCCATAACGCATGGTGCAGAATTGCTCTATTCTGTGCGATTTCTCAAATTCCGCGTCAAATATATTGAAACAATAATGGGCTTTCAGGTCTATTTCAGCCCTATTGCGATCCAGCTCCACGCGGATCATCGTCGCGTCAAATGTCAAGTTGTGTGCTATCACGCAACCCGCCATTGTATAACATTCATAGAAACAGTCTAATGCCATCAATATGTGAATGCCGCGTTCGTCGCACATCTGTTTTGTAATTCCCGTTATTTCGGTGATTTTCTTGGGCACGTCCACGAGGACATTTATATAGAAGTTGTGTTTCCTCTCTATCGCCCTGGTTTCTAAATTATATAAGATAAAGCTAAATTGGATTATGTGAGGATACAGTGCAATATTGCTTACTTGATCCTTGGGCAAAAGGCCGGTAGTTTCAACGTCAAATATTAAGATTCGGTTTTGATTGTTCATTTTATTTTTTTGAACGATAGAGACCCCCCCTTGTTTTGAATCAATTTTTCCAAGGATTGAAAACAATTTCTTAGTTTTTGGTCATTACTTTTGCAAATCATATAAACATTTCTTAATATAATTCATATCGTCTCTATCTGAAACCATGGAAAATATAAAATTAAAAATCACCGAAGCAATTGACATTTTGTGCGAAAAATACAAGGATGATCCTTATATGATCTCTAAAACAGAAAATTTTATCTGTAATCAACTCCCTCTTGTCCTACAAAACATAGAGAAAAATCACGCTGATCGCGTCCAACGCATTGAAGAAATGACAACTGAACAAGATGCATTCATGCAGTCTTTCTTAACAAATAATCGGTATTTTTATGCGTCTTCCACCGAGAATTTCTTCTACTATGACGGGCTAAATTATGTGAGTATTACTGAAGATGAGGTTTTGTATAACATTTTGTCTTCTATTAGTCGGGATCGCCAACTCATGTCCTGGAAATACAAGACCAAGTCCGCCATCATGAAACGCATCCGTGAAAACCACGTATATTCATGCATCCCCGAATCTGCCACCATTCAATCGGTTTTGAATGTCTTAAGTCCGGCGATTTTCTCCTCTAAAAACGAGGCAAAATACTTCTTGACGGTTCTAGGTGATAATATCATGAAGAAGAATGAATCGTTGATACATATGATGGATCAATCGGCAAAACTGATAATTAGTAGTTTGAATTCCATGTGTCAAATATGGTTTGGTGCAAATTTGAATCAGTCTTTCAAATACAAGTATCATCAAGATCATTTGTATAGTAACATCCGACTAATATCGGCAAATGGAAACATTGATAAATCATGGACACAGACGTCTGTGGGCTTAAATCACAAAGTGATTGTCGCCGGAGGCTTGGACCTATTGTTTGTTGCGTGCCACTATTCAAACAGATATTCAAGTTCCGATATTTATGTTAGCAAGTATAGCAATGATGATGTGTTAATTGACAAGACGTTTTATTTGAAAAGCATTTCACCAGAAACCTTGATGACCACATTTATCAAAGAATATATCACTGTTTCTCCGGCTGAATCAACCACAGAAATTACATGGAAAAATATGCTATATTTATGGAAGCATTTCTTAGAGTCTAAACAGTTGCCCAATGTTGTATTGACTGGCAAGGTCAAGACTTTTGTGTCACAACAGTTAGAAGCCAATTACGATATTGAAACTGATATATTTAAGAGCATTAGTAGTAAGTATTTACCAACAGTTTGCCAATTCCTGAAATTCTGGGAGGAAACAATGATACCCGATGAGACCGAGTTGGAGATAGAGATTGGTGAATTGGCCACACTTTTTAAACAGTGGAGTCACAATTTGAATATCACAGAAAAACAAGTAGTCAATATTCTGAAACATTTTTTCCCCGATTTGGAAATAGATCAAGAGAAATACATCTACAAGATGAGGTCTAAATTGTGGGACAAACAAGTGGATATCATGCTTGCCATGGATGATATGAAAGACAAGAATGGATTGCACATTTCCACCTATGATGCCTATGTGCATTATTGTAATTACATGAACGGAAACGTGCACGTTAATGCAAATGATGGCGATGGAAATGCCAAACAGAAGCGGCGATCAGGCAGTGGAACATTGGTGCCTATTCCATTATTAGTGAGCAAGCAGTATTTTGACAAATACATTGGCTAGATGATTATTTGCAAGTTTTCATAATTATATATGCGTTTATATTATATAATTATGTGTTACAATTCGGAAATGTCTTTTTATTTTGCCACTGCAGGCATTTTAACAACAATTTATATTTATTTATATGAAAACAATTTGGTAAAAACAGGAATACAATACATTTTAATATTTTACACTCTCATGGAATTGCTTCAAGGATTTCAATACTTTTTTGTCAACCAATGCTCAAATTTAATTAATATAATTTTAACAGAGTTTGCTTATATATTGGTTATACTTCAACCAACTATATGGAATTTATTTTATTACATAAATAGCAATTCATATGATAAAAATCTGTTTATTGTTGCAATTTGGATGTCAATCATATGGATTTTTGTGAATGTGTTGACCAGAATTTTTTATGACAAAAATGACAATCCACAAACAAAGAAAATGAGCATATTTGCGTCCGATAAAGTCTGCACAAAACAAAAATCAACTCATTTATATTGGGAATGGACTTCGGCCAATTTTGGAAATTACACCCCAAATTTTTTAACTTATTTTCTAATTTGGTTTGTGCCTGCACTGATTTCAACTAAATTTAGAATCACATCTTTGATACTATTTTCATCATTTATAATTGCCGCAATTGCAGGCAATCTTTCAAATGAACAATTTACTATTCCATCATTGTGGTGTTATATTGGTGTTCCCATAATGATGATTATTATTTATTTTATTTCATTCAATAGACGGTGAAACATTCATTATGGCGCTTGCTATATACCATGTCTGCAAAATCACTAAAAAATGCACTACCAAATGGTTAAGTTTATAAAGCGGTTTGAGTTTTAAAACTATTCCAATTGTCGCAATTGTAATTGCGATTGGCAATTGCGTTTCGCGACCATGAGTCAAATAAATAATGTGGATCAAATCATAGAGAGCAGGAATTATGACACACGCATTAAACACTTTCATGTGTTTGTTTTCACTTGACGCAATTTGAATTTGTTGAACAGAATAAAGTTGTGACCCAAAAAAAAATATGCCATGAATAATTGCCGATTGGTTGCCTCTATCGCTCCCCATGGCAATCAAAGACAAAAATGATTTTAAATGTATGGCACCAGCATCAAAAAAGAATTCTGTGGATGCGTCTTTTTCATCTTCTTTTAATCCATTTACCATCACATTATTTGTTATTAAAACTTCATCGTGTTTACACAATATGGCATGTTTGCGACTGTGATATACATTGGACGCAATTGTCAATGCGGTTATT
>Ga0315909_10004592_pt1 | contig 16213 bp, 30 predicted proteins | sample LakEriMetagenome_11_FD_203527 | JGI IMG/M metagenome (GOLD analysis project Ga0315909, IMG submission 203527) | Freshwater fungal communities from buoy surface, Lake Erie, Ohio, United States - Buoy 2 MA125 | ecosystem: Environmental > Aquatic > Freshwater > Lake | place: USA: Lake Erie, Ohio...
CCCACATGTATAGGGGGGCGGTCCGGGGGGGGGGCTATAGGGGGATACGGAGGGGGGGGGTTCCTGGGGGAGGGGGATTGACATTTCCAAATTTATTTTAAAATAACCTTACATAAATATTACATTTGTATTATTCAAAGAATGTACTGGACTATTTCCTGGTCTATTATTAAACCTTACATAGAACTTACATTGGCTTTCATAATCGCTCTATAACGAATTGAAATAAGTTTTGATATCAGAATATCATTTAAATAATTGCTTTGATTATGGACAATGTTATAAGGCAAATATGGACATAAAAAAAGGTAGCCAATTGACTACCTTTGAAAACTACTTTCGCCTACTTAGTTTAGTTCAGCGAAAACCAGACTATGAGCCTTGTCACTCATTGCACTTGCGTGAGCGAAAAGTAAAGCTTCTTCGTCACCTTTGGCAAGGTCGTGAGTCGTGTACCTTGTAATCCCTTGCAAGAGCGAAAAGTAACTTGCACCCGTATTCTGGATTTCAACGGTAATGGCCCGATTAATGCTATCCAGAATGTTGCGTTTTCTGGTAGTCAATTCAGACTTTTCCTTTACGTTATAACCCGTGAGGGCTGTAAGGAATGTATCAATATCGGATTGCTTTACATTCTTTTTGGCGGCGTTATTGAGCATACCAACATATCTATCAACACCATTTACCGCACCGATAATTTCGTTGGTGAAATAAAGTAGTTTGGCTTGGTTATTGGCGGTGTTTTTCATTTCCAAATCAATATCTTTTTGCCACCCCTTTGCACCATTGGCACACCATTTCCGAAAAGCGGAAAAGTTCAAAGTGGCTTTGGTTTTTCCGTCAAAGCCTGTTCCAAAGCAAAGCTTTGTTGCAAGGGTATCACCAACCATAGGGCTTTGAATTTCGTACTTTTTGTAAGGTAGCACGAAAGCAACCTTAGAACCACCATAGTACTCTTTGTACTCTAGTTTGGTAATGTCTAAGTCGATACCAGAACTCAATACACTATGGTGTATTGCGTCCAAAAATAATTCAAGGTCAGTAGGTTCAAATACCTTACCAACCACGCCCAATGGACTACCACCATTATTGCGATAAATACCAAAGGCTTCTGGACTTTCAAAGCCCTCTAATCCAGTATGTAACTGAATTTTTTTGGCTTTAATTACTTTGCTTTTTAGTGTTTCGATATGAGAAGCACCATTTTCGATAGAATTGAGTAAGTTACTCATAGTGTTGGACAAGTGCGGTAGGTCGCAACCCTTTTTGTGAGCCACAAAGTAAATTCATTTAAAATTACCAACCAAATAAATTTAAAAGAAATTTCAATTATTTTTTTTGCCCTCATAACTCATTGATTTTCAGGCACTAATGCGTATAGAATTTTTTGGTATCTGAGTCCCAGAAAGGACTTGGTTTTATTGTGAGCAATGTTATGGGCCTCAAATTGAGTCTTAATAAAGTACAATAAAAATATTGGAATAGTGCAATGGATTATTCATACTAATAAAAAATGAAATAACCAAAAAAAAGATAAAAAAACCTTACGTAAGATTATTTTAAAATAAATTTGGAAAAGTCCCAAAAGCTTCCAGGCCAGGCGAAATGGTTATCTTGTGTTATAACACAGCCAGCTTTTAAATGAATTAATCTAAAAGTGTATGCTATGTTATAACACTCCTAAAGTTAAATTAATTAATCTGAAACTTGAATGGTTATCTTGTGTTATAACACTCCTATGTGTATGCTATGTTATAACACTCCTATGTGTATGCTATGTTATAACACTCCTAAGTCTAAATGAATTAATATAAGTGTACCTTGTGTTATAACACTCCTAAGTTTAAATGAATTAAAATAACCTTGTGTATGTGTATGCAATGTTATAACACAGCAAAAATAAATAAATTAAAATAAAAGTTGAACTTAGATAACACAAGATAACCATATAACCAAAAAAAAGATAAAAAAACCTTACGTAAGATTTTATTTTAATTAATCTGAAAATAAATGAATTAAAACAATATGAAATAAATTAATCTAAACAATGCTTGGCTGAAACATTATCTGGTTTAAACATTGTCTTTAAATAAATTAATATAACAATGTCAGGGTTCAAACAATGTTACTTTAAAACATTGTTAAATAAATTAATATAACAATGTCTGGGTTCAAACAATGTTAATTAATCTAAACATTGTCTTTTAAATAAATTAATATAAAACAATGTGGGCAAAAAAAAAGGTAGAACAATGTCTACCTTTGAAAGATTGTTTGGATTAACTTAGATTTCTTTTCCGTTGAATGTTTCAATCCCTTCAATAGAGATTGTACGGATTATTATAGGCTTGTCCGTGCCTTGGTTTGTGGGCTTTTTGGCAACCTCACGGAATTTTTTAATTACTTCAACTTGGTCTGGAGTGGCTTTCACCCCATTTATAAAGTAATCTGTAGTTTCGGCTGAATTAACTGCAACCTTTAAAAACAAGTCTTCTTTTTTCTTCTTATTGCGGACAATAGAGCCGTTCTTTGTGTCATATACTGCTTCAAACCAGTTAGGTTTGGCAACAAAGTTATCTTCTTTGCCCTCTCTAACTAATTGATTGTTTACCATATTTGAGTAAACTGCGTTAAGTAAGACATTGTACTTTGTACGCTTAGTAACTCCCTTTTTTGCAGTAGCCCATAGTGGATTTTTGTCGCCAGTTTCTTTGTGCTTCAATACCATTGGAACTGAAACTTGTGCAACAAGAGATGCAAATGTGGCACTCCCACCATCATTTAGCATTGTAAGTAAATTTTGAACTTTCATAGTGTTATTAACTGATACAAAGGTAACTGAATTAATTTCAATAAAAAAGCAATTTATACGAAAAACTTACACCAAACTTACATTGACATTTTTAGTTAAATGAATTAATTTAAAACCTTACGTAAGGTTATTTTAAAATAAATTAGGATATATCAAAAAAGCTATTCTGAGATTTCTATATTAATTAATTTAACTTTAAGAGATTAGAAAAATTTAATACACTTATTTTGTTGGTAATTCAAATAAGTATATATTTGCATTAAAGTTTAACACTATGAATAAAGTAAGTAAAATAGGTCTTGAGAACAGGGTTCTCACACCTGCATTGTTCCAAAGTAATTTTAACTCTATGAAGGAAAGAGTTAAAATATACTTTTCAATTAAGTATAGGTATTCAGTTAATGGTAACAAGGTAACTGCCCAGAACGTAGATGATTATCTTCAGAACGGTTTGGAGAAAATGATGAATGGGTTTAATTTTACCACTTGTCTTTTTAATGGCGAAGAGATTACCATTTATGGTTTCCAGAAGTTATGGTTTTGGCTTTCTCAGCAATCATTGCAAGGTGATAATGCCAAAACAAAAATGGTAAAGAAAGGAGTTGAAACAAAGATTACCATTGGAAACATATTAATTAATATGGATGGCAAGGAAACCATTACTGACAATGTTGAATCTAAATTAATTCAAATAGATTCTAACAATGTCAAGGTTCAACCAACAATGAATGTCCGCAACATTGTTAGAAAGGCAATAGAGAATGCTGACAATGATAGAGATAGATTGTTTTATGAAAGACTTCTGGCTCACTTGTTGATTGAGAATTCAATTCGCAAAGCAAGTAAGTCAGGTAAGGCAATAAGTTTAAATGAAGTAATAGATTGTTTTGAGAATCAATTCAATTCAGCCGATACTTACTTTATGTGGCGAAAGAGAATGGAATCAGATATAAGATTAAAGAAATTAAGAATGGTAGCATAAACAAACTACCAACAAACTAATCTAAGGAGGCTACACGGCCTCCTTTTTTATTGTTTGATACTTGGTGTAGTCCAGGAACTTTGCGTTGATTGTGGGTGTGTTTATGAGGCTCAAATAAAAAAAGGGAAGAAAGCAATAAGCCCTCCTCCCTTTAAGTTAAACACAACCACTATGAATATCGTTGCAATACAAATGTATGGGAAAAAATCCATAACACAACAAAAAAGGGAACATTTCTGCTCCCTTTCTTTTTGGTTTTAATTTATTTAGTTTGTCCTGCCGACCATTACACGACCTTTGGTAAGACCTTTTTTGAAAACGGAAAAGGTATAATAAGACAAGGCACATTCCCTTTGGAATTTGAGCAGGGCATTGTTAAGAACTCTTGCCTCTTCTTCTTTGAAGAGAATGCAATGTCCTTTTTTCATGTTAAGTAATTTATAAAATACTTCCATTGTTTCAACCCGAAAGGTATTACGGAAATTAATTGTTTGACCTTTGATTTTAATTGAATTATCAAGAGTCATGTCGTCAGTAGTTACTACTGATAAAGAAGAAGGAGATTTTTTCATAGTGTTTTTTTTACTTGCACAAATGTATAGGAATTAGTTGAATTACCAACAACAAAAACAATTATTTTTTATTGTTTTATTTTACAATGTCTTGAACAAGTATTTGACCAGAGTTTGAATTCTAAATTAATTCATTTGGTTTTTGAATGGTCATAAAAAAAGCCCCTTAATAGAGGCTTTTGAAACTTAGTGCGATTCTTATTGCAAAGTAAATTAAACTTGTAAACAGAACGAATTTAATTAAGAACCTTATCCATAGTTCTTCACCTTCCATTTCCCTTTTCATATAAAAGGGAGATAAGAGGAAAGAGGTAATTGATTGTCTTGCTTTTCTTTGTAGGCTTGAACCATTGCCTTGCAGACCTGATGGGTTGATTCATTCCTTCCATCTGTGCGGTAATCCTGAGAGGCACAATGCTCAATCCATTGCAAACAAAGTCTTGTAAAGGACTGCTGTAAGGTTCTGTGTTCGTTTGCCATTGCTTTGATGAATTCCTCTTTTGGCTCAGAGGAGAATGTGTTTACGAAATCTGTCATTTCGTTTGCCATTTCTTTACCAGTTTTTCTCATAATGAATTAATTTATGTTTAACATTATGCAAATATATAAAACAATATTGGATTACCAACAATGTCAATAAAAAAAAACAATGTATTTTAAATTAATTAAAATGAAACAATGTCAGAGTGTTAACAATGTCTTTGAATAAGTTGGACAAGTTTTGGGAGTTGAACAACTTACACCCAGGCAAAGGATTATAAATAAAGTAATAATTCTTTTCATATGATTTTAAATTAAATAGAATAAAAAAACCCTACCAGAATATCCAATAGGGTTTCAATTCTCACAACACCAAAAAAACTATCTAATCTATATCTTTACTTTCTTCTTCAGGATTCTCAATCTGATAGTCCATCAAAAGTTTTTGAATGATTTCAGTTACTTCTTCCTTTGACCTCCATCCAATAACATCATCGTGTTCTGATAGCTTAATCCATTCCTGACCTTCTTTAGGCCAAGCAGCTACTTCAAATGAATTAATTCCATCACCATAAAGACCCCGACCTCCCACAACGGATATGGTTATTCCATTGGGAAGTATATGCCACGCTTGTACCGAATCTTTGTCACCATTTCTATGTGGCCCAAAGACAAGGTCTTCAAATGAATTTATTTGTTTTTCCATTTTAAGAATGTTTAATGTTTAACAATATGCAAATATATGAAACAATGTTTGATTACCAACAATAAAGATAAAAAAAATCCTACCAACAATGTCAATAGGATTTCAAATTATTCAAGGTGAAATAAATACTTTATCTTTCATCCTACCGCAATTAAAATGATTCTGCAAGTAATTACAAATAGGGCAAATGCAATACCCACAAAAACGATTGCATCGTAAAGGATATTCATTCTCCTTTGTTGTTTGAAATAATCTTTCATTTGAATTTATTTTAAAAGTGGAACATTAATTTCTTCTTCGGTCAAAGTCAAAGGTGTTGGTGTTGATACCTCAAACCCTTCTATTTGCTCCATTGCTTGGCGAACCAAGTTTCGAATTATCTCTAAGGTCTCTGCCTGATTTTCAAACTCTTCTACTGATACTCTGTAATCCATTTTGATAGTGTTAATGTGAAACGATATGCAAATGTATAAAAGAAAACTGGATTAACAACAAAAGATTTAAAATAAAAAAAGGGAACATTTCTGCTCCCTTTGGTTAATTACTTACTCTTAATTAAGATGCACCATTACCATTGAATACACCAAGTACCCAACATATTTCATCAGGTGGTATTGGAATATTATAATTCTTCATCAGTTCACCATACTTCTTTACAAGTGCCTCGTTTCTTGCTCCTTTGCTATGGCCACCACAAGAACAAGTGGCTCTGGCATTCATGTACCATTCCATCAATTCCCTCTTTGCTTTCTTATAATGCCATTCAAAAGGAGAATCATAACGAGGTGTAGTTTGTAATACTTCCAACCTTTCAAGAAGTGGCATTGCCAGAAGAAGTTCAGAAGCTTTTTTTGAATCCATAACTCTCCATTCATTGGAGGTTAGTTTGCTATTCCCGAAGCCCTCGGTGATAATAGCAGTTTCAACTTGAATACTCATAGTAATGCAAATGTATAAAAGTAAAGTGAATTACCAACATATAAAATAAAAAAAGGGAACATTTCTGCTCCCAATTTACTAACTATGCATATCGCAAAAGACAACCCAAATCTTTTGACCATCATCTTCTGAATTGTAACAAAGATTAGTTACACCACATTCATCATATTCATAAGCATAGAATACATCTTCTTTAAGAATATCAAATTCTCTTCCTTTATATGAATGTGATTCTGATAAATGTTTTGCGTGTTTTGATAAACTCCAAAGTTCAACCGCATTCCATTCATCTAAATTAGTTTCACCTTTACCTAATTTTTCTTTTGCAGTTGCACCATAGAAAGATTCTGACAACCATCCCTTTACTGCCTGATTGATGGCTTCAATGGTGGTATATTCCGTTTCAGCAGGTCTGTATCTTCCATCACCTGCATCATAGACTTCATTATCTTCTGATACTGCGCCACACATAGTGCGCCAATTATTGTCAGTACCGAAGTCAATGATTTGATTTTCTGCATCTTGACAAGCCTTTTCTCCTGAAGATGCTCTTACTAAAATAAAATGTAGATTGTGCATAACTTTATTTAATGTTTAACAATGTGCAAATATATAGAACAATGTTTGATTACCAACAATGTCAATAAAAAAAAGGGAGAAACAATGTCCTCCCTTAAAGAATGTTAAGCAGTTTGCAAAATTGTATTAAATTCTTTTGGTTTGCCTTCAAAACGCATTGTATTTGCATACACATCAAAGCAAGACATTGTAAGGGAATCTTCTGTTGGCTTTCCGAAAGCACCTTCGGGGTATTTGTATATTACTTCATATACATATTCCTCTCCACAATCTTTTGAATCGGGTTGATGAATGTAAAGGTTACCTACACCATTTTTGAACTCCGCAATGAATTGAGCAGCAAGGCAACCAAGACCATTGAATTGCTTTTCTTCGCTTGAACTGAATCCATTGGTCATTGTTCCTGACATTAGGAAATCAGCAAGTTCTTTGCCGTGTGCTGATGGATAGCCATCATACTGACGATATACACAAGTGATAGTAATTTTTTCATCTCCGTGTTGAGTGATGAAACGAGTTAAAGAACGAGTACCCATAATTGTTTTTGTTAATGTGAAACGATATGCAAATGTATAAAAGAAAATTGAATTACCAACAAAAATTGCTCTTTATTCTCCTACCCTTTTATTTCAGAGCCAACCTGCTTATCTTTAAATACGAGTTTCTCAAGGGTACAGGTTGTGTATGCAAATGTATAAAACTAAATTGAATTAACAACAATTAATTTCTTGAAAATCTTACAATTTTATATTTGTGTTTTTTGTTGATTGGAACAACCACTTCACCAACTTGGAAGTTTTTATCGACTCTAACCAATTCCAAAATTGTGGTGTCACCTTCCATACAATGTGCAATCACATTTCTGTTTCTTTCTTCCACACAACTGCTCAACACTCCCATTGAGACAATTACAAACAATAATACTTTTTTCATTTTAATTTAGATAAATAAACTTAACTCCTGGAGGTCACCAACATTGCCTTCAAATTTCATACAAACTTGTGCTTCTGTCATTGTGGTGTTTTCGTACTTGTAAGCACTATCACTCAAATCAACTTTGAGGAAGTTATCAAACCTATCATCCCACGAATTGTAAAGGAATAGGTCATTGTTATGAGTGTAGAAACCAATTACTTTAATTTCTTTTTCGGTATTAGGTTTAAACCATTGACCTAACTTTTCAAAAATGTTTTCCATTTTAATCAATTTAAAACAATGTCACAATATTTTTCTAATTCATTTAAAGGAATCCTTCCATACTTTGTGGATGAATAATAACCTTGTCTTTCATATCCTTTCTTCCATTCCTTAATGGCTTTCTTAGCTTCTTTAATACTTTTGTAAGTATCGGAAAAATGAATGGGGAAACCATCTGGACTTAAAACATTGTATTCCATTTTAATTGAATTTATTTTTCTTGTTTTGATTGCGGTCATACTTCTTCTTGTCCTTTCCTACCTTTGTGGTGAAACGAGAATCCAATCCCGTATCCCTACGAAGAATGTCTCTCTTGATTTTTTTCATATTAATCATTTTCTTTTTCATCAATGTGTTATGCAAATGTATAAAACAATGTTGAATTACCAACAATTAAAATAAAAAAAATGGGTAACTATTTCTAGCCACCCATCTTTTCAATAATTCAATTAAGAATTAACCTTCGATTGTTTCTTCTGTTGGCTTAACACTAACACGAAGTACAGAAGCATTCATTTTGTTGCCATCACGATTCACGGCATCAATAACAACTGAGAACGCAATGTTTGAGAACTTCTTCTTGCCAGAAGTAATGGCATTGGAAATGTAAGCATTAACCAATTTATCATTCTTCAACGGAAAGTCTGAATGAGGGAAACTGATTTGTGCTTTGCCACCATTGGCTTGTGCGAACTCGATAGCCGCTTTCATTTTGTCGAATACTGCTTGAACATTGGCTGACAACTTCTTGCCTTGTCTTGCAGATTTGATACCATCATCGAATGATTCGATTAGATAATTTTGAACTTGTGGTGCGGTAACCTCTCCCGATTCCTGCACTTTTGCTAATTTATTACTCATTGGTAAAATTTAAAAGTTTAACGATATGCAAATGTATAAATAAAAACTGAATCTCCAACAAAAATTTTAAATTTCTTTTCTTAAAAAATAATCAACAATAAACGGTGACAAAATCTTAATTAAAAAAAGAATTACTAAAATTGAGGCAATAAACCAAAACATAAACTTTCCATATGAAGTCCTTAGTTCTGTCTGTATTTCTTTATTTGGCAACATCAGAGATTACAAAGTATTGGTTATCAATGATTGTCAAATTAGTTCCCTTTTCAAAAATAGATTCATTTGATTGAAAGTATTCTCTTTGAAGAACGCAAGCCAGTTTGCTTGTATGATGATGAATCCATATTACACAATTCCCTATTCTTGAATGAGAATAAATTGAATTGTGTTCAGATTCAGATGGAGTAACATAAACATTACCACCGAATAATTTCACCGATTCTTGAATATCTTCAAGTGTTCCACCTGAAATTGAAAGAGAAATAAGTTTGTCTGATTGAGCCAACATTGCTATGGCTGTCAGATGAAATGCTGATGAATTTGTTTCCATAATTGTTAATGTTTAACGATATGCAAATGTATAAATAAAAAACTAATCCACAACAAAATCAAGATAAATAATTTCTTCTGAATTTGTTCTCCAAACATCACCACATTCACCTTCTGTTAGAAAGTCACCTAAACTAATGTCATTGTCATCAGTATCATCCAAAGGCCAATACTTCCTTATGTGGGATTCGGTTGTTGTAAAAGGTTCAGCCCTTCCTGACTTATCCTTTATTAAGAAACATTTCTCCATTTTGTTTTTGTTTTAATTCATTTTCAATAATTTCAAGAACTACAATCATATCTCCAAAAGATTCTTTGCCTTCTTCACTAGAACAATCCCAATCACCATTCTTTCCATCCTCACAACACATCTTTAAGACATTAAGTAAATTAAAAATTCTTTTCATTTTAATTAATTCCTTTTGTGCTTCTTGTTCAGTAGCAAAATACCTTATGTCTGGTGTGTATAGTTCTTCAGACACATCATCCCAACAAGACCATACAACCTGACCATCTTCAATGGTGTAGTAATCATCTCCTTCGCTAAATGGATATTTCATTTTAATTAATTTAAATAACTCCAAACTATTGATATTGTATAAGAACCATTTGTGTAATAACCATCTTCAATGGCATCATCCAATATATCTTCATCAGCACCATTTTCAATGGCTTTTTGTTTAAAAAGATTTTCGGCTTCTTGCACAACATCTTCTGATAGTTGTTCTTCATACACACCAAAACTTTCAATTCCAATAACACCACCACTAATAGCGGTATCTGTTGCAGTTTCAATAATATTAATTACTCTCATTTTATTTTTTGTTTTAAGAACCACTACTCATTATCAATGTATTCATCCTTTGTGAAGTCTTCTCCAAATAAACATTGTAGGCTTCCTGGATATGTTCTTTACAACCACAAATGAATCTGCTATTAATAGCATCAGCAAAAGGCGGTGTGTACACATTATATTTCTCAATGTCTTCGGAATTGCAAACTACACAAGTTTGAACATTTCCGTAATAGTTTGTTACTCTCATATGCAAATGTATAAAACAATGTTTAATTACCAACAAAAAAAATGGGGAACTTAATCCCCATAATAACACAATGTGTATTCTCTGATTCCATTCCAAGTTTCGGATATTCTACTTCCATTGCCAGTTGAACCATAAGACTTCCATCCAAACCTATGGTTACCAACAAAGAGAACATTCTCAATCATTTGTCTTACTTCACTTCCGTGTTGATTTGGAACTCTAATGAATGTTCTTCTTTGACCTTGTTTAAGACTATGCTCAATCTCATTCATAGCATTATCAAATAGTTGCTGAACTCGTGCCTTCTCTGCTTCAGCATTGAATACAAAACGATTTTCCATCTTAATTAAAATAAGGTTGGATAATTTCTGCTCCATCTTTTTCTTTCATCTCCTCATTGTATGCAACTGCTTTGGCATCGGTAGGGTCATAGACAAATGAAACATCACTTGAAGCAATAAGGAAATCTCTATGCTCAATACCATAACGATAGTAATTAACTACATCATTAGGCTCAAGAGAATCCAATGCCCTTAGACATACCTCTTTCAATTCTGGGAAGAGTTTTACACTTCCATAGATACTTGAGGCAATGGCAAGTTTCATATTGCCTTTTGCGAATTGAACGGCTACTTTATCTTCGCCAATCTTTGTTAGACCTTCAACGAGAACTGACTTGTAAGAACCTGAAGCGGCTCTTGGAAACGGATTTGACATAACTAATAAAATGTTTAATGTGAAACGATATGCAAATGTATAGAACTAATTTGGATTACCAACAACTATTTCTTTTGATTTTATTACATCCCTTACTTTAGTGGCAAACTCATAGTCTTCCTTTTCTAAAGCCAATGAAAGGAATTCATTTAAAACAATAAGTGGCATATCTTCAGCAACTACTTTTTCTTTTTTGTAAGCAATGCCAATCATTGTCTTAATAAATGAATTTAGTTCTTTTTCTTCATCCACTTCATAGAATATATCCCAAGTATAGTAATCATTATCACCTTGAATCTCTAAGGCAAGTTCATAGGCTTCTTCGCTACCACCTTCTGGATAGTATGAATCAACAATAATTCCTTCAAATAATTTGAATTTACCTACATTATATCCAAAGTCCTCATCAGCAAATTCTACTTCAAAATTTACATTTGGAAACATTTCAGATAACTTTATGAAAATTGGCTCAGAACAATTCCAAGCAGTATTGAATTCAATTTGATTATCATAAATGTTTACTTCATCTGAATTCCATTTAGTTCCCCAATGTTGATATGCCCAATCATACCAATTATTACATCCGTATTTTGAAATTAATTCATCTGACATTGCTTGTGTAATTCCCTTTGAAGAATCTTTTGCATATTCCTCATCTGAAACAATCCTTGCTGGTGCAGTTGTATTCCTTAGTTCTTCTGGCATAGGAACAATCTTATTGAAATCAAAGATTGAATCTTCTGACCTTACTTCAGAAAGAATCTTTTCAATCATTGAATCATCACCATCAGTATTAATGGTTAGTCTGTTTGTAATCCAATTTGGCATTTTGTTTTTGTTTATGTGAAACGATATGCAAATGTATAAAAGTAATTTGAATTAACAACAAAAAAATAAAAAAACCCTACCAAAAATTTCAGTAGGGTTTAGCAAAAAAAAATAAATCACAACGAAAAAATGCTAATCTTCTTCAGGTTCATCAACCATCTTAATGCTATATCCAAATTCATCCATATGGTCTTGCTGAATGTCATTGATTAGACTTTCAATGAACTGATAAGGTGAGGAATAGTTGAACCGATAATTCGGGTACTTCTCTTTGAGTTTGTCAATATCTACTTCTACTTCGATATTGAAATTGAATTTCAAGTTTGCCATATTAATTTTCTAAATCAACAAATAAATCTAACTCATTGCCAATGCGACTTTTTAGAATTTCATATGAATCTTTATCTTCAGTATCATACAAATCATCTAAAACTCTTTGAGTAGTTACCAATGTTCTATGAGAATCACCCCAAGTAACTCTACCTGACATTGCTAATTCACCAAACAAATCATTAAGACCACGAAATAGGTCAGATGCTAATATAAATTCACAAGTAAACTTTTCCATATTAAAACCTTCCAATGTTGTCTAAAATGTAGTCTTGAACGAAGTCATCTAATTGCTCATTGATATCATCTTGTTCTAAGATAGATTCATCACCATTGGTTACATCCCAAGTAATGTCGCTATAACCCATAGCACAGGCTTGGTCATATCTGACATTTAAAGTAAGGTCATATTCATTACCATCTTTTTCAATAGTAATGTCAAGATTAATTACAACTAAGGTACTCAGTATTTCTTTTCCTATTACTTCAATCATTTTGTTATTGTTAATGTGAAACGATATGCAAATGTATAAAACAAATTTGAATTAACAACAAAAAATGGGAGAAATTAATCTCCCAAATTTTATTTTAATTAATCTGTCATTGCTTCTTTTAAAGCCTCATTGGAATTCAACCTTTCTTCTTCTTCCTTCTCCTGTTGAATCTCAATAATATCATCTTCGATTTCACCAAAGGCATTCTCAATTTCATTCTCTACATATACCTTTAATGCACAAGAATCAACTTCACATGAATCAAGTTCAATCTGATTGCCGTGTTTGATTGAAAATTGAAAATTTGAAATATCAAACATATCACTATCATTGAAATCAATTTCTTTGATATGTTGAAGAACAACATCTTTAATTTTATCTAACCACTTCTTTGATGGATAACTTACTTTGGTTTCCACCTTTGGTTCTTCCACCACCATATTAAGGCAGTTGATAACATCCTCTCTGGTAAACAAAGAACCTAACGAATTCTGAACTTGCGAAATAACTTCTTGCTTTGTCATTTTGTTTTTGTTAATGTGAAACGATATGCAAATGTATAAAACAAATTTGAATTACCAACAATTAAAATAAAAAAATCCTCCCAAATTTTGAGAGGACTTTCCAAAGTAAAAAAAACCTATTTAGTTACACCAAAACAAAAGTCTCTGACTTTATTTTCTTTTGCTTATTGCCTTTCAACTTTAAAGCAAGTACCTTACTTTTATACTTAAACATTTCTTCATCTGAAACATCTCCGTTCACTACCTCAAAACCATTCCAAACAAGTGGCATATTCTTTTTATATACCATTGCCACATTTGCTCCTGACTGCAAAGCCTCAATACATTCATCTTTGTTTGTTCCCGAAAAAGAGAATGTCAATCTGTACTTATCTGTACAATGTGAATACTTTTTTACTTTACCTAAAATTTTGGTATAGTCATAAAAGAATACATTGCTTGGAGTTTTCTCAAAATCAAAGTCAGCATACTTCTTTAACATATACAGGAAGTCTAAGTCAGAAGTTCCGTTTAATCTAAATAAAACTTCTTTGCCATTGGCTTCCAAAATATATTCATTGATTTCTTTTGCCAATTGAATGATAAAGGCTTCCTTTGAATTAATATAAAATTCAGTTCTCCTTTGTCTTGCCTCATTGACAGAAGCAAACACAGAAGCAAATCCTGAATCATACAGGCAAAGTAAGATACATTCTTCAGTAGCACCTACACACAGATTAATTCCTTTAGAATTATTAGTATGTGGCGACAAATACATTATGAATGATTCTCTTTCATTCTTTACAAGTTTGGCATTTGTTTTGCCGTTGGAAAGTAATTTCATTTTGTTTTGATTTAATGTTTAACGATATGCAAATGTATAAATTAAGATTGAATTAACAACAAAAATTTTTTAACATTTTTTTGCTCCTGGATTTTTTCTTCCTTTCTTTGCCCCTCAGAGCCATCCCTGTCAAAGGCAAATGTATAAAAGAAAAATGAATTAACAACAAGTTTTTTTACTATTTATATGAAAGACTTTTCATATGGATAATTTTAAAGAAAAACTTTACGAACAAATTAAAGAGCAAAAAGAAACTAAATCATCTCTAATAACCCTGGTCTCTAGATTACTTGATTCGCAAAGACAAACTCATATCTTTCATTTACAAACAAAATCATTTGCAGAACATAAAGCACTACAGGATTACTATGATGCAATAGGTGGTTTAGTTGATGGAATTGTTGAATCCTACCAAGGTAAATATGGTATACTCACAGGTTGGAAATCTGTTGGTACTCAAGAATATCAATCATCTGAACAGGTGATAAGTTATTTGAAATCATTGGCTGATGAAGTAACTAAAGTTTTTTCCATTGTCAAAGATACTTACATTCAAAATCAATTGGATGAAGTAACCGCATTAATTAATTCAACTTTATATAAATTAAGATTTTTAAAATAAGCAAATTTCCCTTCTCCCAATTAATTTGTTTTATCTTCGAAGGCCAACATTGTTGGTCTTTTTTTTTATAACAATGTCAATGAAACATTGTTACTTTATTTAAACAATGTCTGCTTAAAACAATGTAGGGTTCAGAACATTGTTCCATGTGAAACATTGTCTACTTAAAAACAATGTCTAAAAAAACATTGTTTAAAAAAAAGAATGTCTAGAACATTGTTATCATAATGTGGGGTTATTACAACATTGTCAATAAACAATGTCTAAAAAACAATGTCTAAAAAACAATGTCAATAAACAATGTCTAAAAAACAATGTCAATAAACAATGTCAATAAACAATGTCAATAAACAATGTCTAAAAAAGAATGTCTAAAAAACATTGTTGCCAACAATGTGAACTAAAAAAGAATGTCTAAACAATGTATGGACATTGTAAAAAATAATTTAAAAAAAAGAATGTTTTTTCATTGTTTTTTAAACAACATTGTTAAGAATGTACTATATATATATGTGAAGGTTTGTCTAACCAAAATAAAAAAAAATGCAAATTGCGTCTCTTTTTTAAAAATGTGTGGCACACGCTCTCAATGAACTTCTCACACATAAAAAGGCTAATATCAATCACTTAAACATTCTCAATAGCCTTTATTGATAACTAACTGAGAATCAATCTTTCCAACTTGCTGTAAATAAACCACTTATAAAAGAACTTATATAAGTATCTAAAATAGTGATTATTAACAATAATAGTACCATTATTTACCACTATCTACCACTTTTCCCCACAAATAAAAAAAGCCCCATAAAGGGGCATTTTAAATAAGAGATATTAAGTATTTATTTTATATTTTTTATTATCTAATGTTCTATTAAGATATGAACATCTAGGTCTAATATTAGTATAATGAGTTAGTTTAATAACATCCTCTTCAATTTTAGCAGAGGACATAGGAATGATATGGTCAATATCCCAACCATAGTTAGGTTCACCATTATATAAACCACGATTATTCCAATTCATCCAAGGTTGAAATTGTGATTCAATATAAGATTTAAATTCGATATTAGTGCAACCTAATATTTTATAAGTTTTAGTATTTGTGTTATTTGTATTAGATTTTAAAGCAGCATGAATTAAACATCTCATTGTACA